>Ga0222716_10003320_pt1 | contig 12870 bp, 10 predicted proteins | sample C33_13DmetaG_FD_165044 | JGI IMG/M metagenome (GOLD analysis project Ga0222716, IMG submission 165044) | Estuarine water microbial communities from San Francisco Bay, California, United States - C33_13D | ecosystem: Environmental > Aquatic > Marine > Unclassified | place: USA: California... | reverse complement strand
CGGTGTTTTGGACAAAACGTGACTCCCCGATGAGCTTTTCGAGCAACTCGAGGAAGCGAGGTTCGTTCAGTTGAAGCGCGTCAAGAGCGAGCTCCGTGCTGGTGGTTGTAGACGACGACATCGAAAGGGTTGTCTTTTTATTAGTATTACTCTTCCTCCTCTTTCCGTGAAGAAAACGGGAGGTGGTGTGCTTCGTGTTCTGTTTGGGGGTGAAGGCGAGAGAAAGGCGAGAGAACGAGCGCAAGGGAACCATGGAAAAGTGAGGAAATGTGATGGATTCCGCACGAGTGTGTGCTTGCTGCTTCTACTAAAACTAAAACTAAAACTAAAGTATTCAAGAAGATTAACAATACTTCGGAGGATTCAAATCGTTCCCTTTCGGCGCGTACGTGAAGACGAATTCGGTTTCAAAGTTGCCGCCGCCGGATTCATCGAACACAGCGGAAGAAGAAGAAGAAGAAGAAGCGCTCACTATGTTCCCGTCACCATCGAGTGGAACACCGTGCGCGCCCCAGAAGCTTTTCGAACTTTTCGGGAACTGTAAACCGCGTTTACCTAACGCAAATCCTAACGCGAGTGCGGCGGAGCACTCGCTATCGCCGGCGTCGTAAACGAACGCGCACCGGACGCGTTTGCCGTTGCGAGCGAATTCGTGTCGGTCTCGCGCATTGATCGCGCGAAGATAATCGAGTAACTCGTCGTCATCCGTGTTGGCTTTGTACGCTTGGGAGATCGAGAAGGATTCGTAATCTAAAACGTCCGATAATGGGAGCGCGTCTAAGAGCGCGTGGGCAAAGTGATCGTCGTCGTCGTTCGCGTTGGCATTTTTCTTGTGCAACAGAACCGGAATGCAATCCGACCACAACGCCAACGCGATGTTTTTTGTCCAATGATTTCTCTCGTCTATGTCTTCGTCACCTTCCGCGTCGTTTGGTACGATAACCACGCAAAATGACGCTCTAAATCGCATGTCTTCTGTATCGGATACCTTGTGAATCCTCCGTAAACGCTTCGCCTCATCGTCGTCCCCTAATACGCTAATCAACGCGTGCGATTGTCTCTTCGATTTCAACTTTTCCGCTGTTTCGTCGTTTTTCCTTGCCTCGGACTCGGAAAACGCGTCTGGAATCACCACTTCTCGAAAAACGTCCGTCGTTTGCCCTCGCACGTCTCTCGACGCTCTCAAAAACAAGCAATTCGCGCAGTGCGCTCGCCAATTCGGAAACACCGCATCCATCCCTACTCTCGGCGCCACGAACACGTGATCTAACCCACCGCTCATTTGGAATCGCCCGAGTCGTTTCAACACGTCCACGTAATACCCCTCAATCGTCTTCTCGTCCAACTTCTTCTGCGTCCTCAAACACTCCGGATACGCCGGAACGAAAAAGTGCGTCGCCTCGCTCTTCTCGCTCGTTCTTAACTGCGTCGAGTACAAAAACATCCGGTGTAACAGCTGCTCTGATTCCACCCGTTCGCAATCTTTCGGGGCTAACTTTGCGATTTCGGATATCTCTCGCGACGAGTACACGTACACCTTCGTGTTTGCCAGCGAAAACTGCTTCTGTTCTTCCTCCTCTTCCTCCTCTGATTTGCTCACACTCAAACCCTCCTGTTGATTATGAGGACGATGATGAAAGCTCTCCTCTCCTCGCGCCATGCTCAGCGCGTACTCGTGAGGACTCTTTTGCAAAAACTGGTGGTGCGTATGGTGCGTTCCGAACGCGTATAAAGGTTCTCGCCCGTATTCATCGTTTAAGTGCCGCCCTCGAGATGATGATTTCCCGAAGAAGAGAACTCTGAACGCGAGGGAAAAGAAGAGGAAAACGATGCAACAAATAGCACGTTTGGTGTGCTTGCGCTTCTCTCGGTGAGAGAGGGAAGTGCGCGAGAACGGGGGTTTTGGAGGCATTGTTGCGAGGCAACCAACGCGCGAGAGTGTGCGCGTTGTTGTGTGTATGTGTGTGTTACTTTTTATGCGCGTTTTTGAAGTGGAGATTAGATTTGTGTGTGAAGTCTTTCTCTTGACATCTTGAAGAAAGCCAGAAACTGCGCACGAACACGTCTACTCTTCTATATCTACATATACTATTCTATTCTAAATATCAATCGATCTCGATTTCATTAAATTTGACACGGTCCCCACCGATGCTCTCACCCATAGCTCGCGCGTGCGCCTCTTGGTTGTACCAGTTTTGGGCGTCGTTGACGCGCGAGCGAAACTGCGCCTCGGCTTCTATCCTGCTTAGTTTCGGGATTAAGGATTTCATCTTAGAAATCCACTTGGAGACTTTTTGTAAAGCTGGATCGCCTTCATTGGCGGCATCGAACGTGTTGGCGGATACGCCACCGTTGAGGACACAATCGGCAAAGTCCCACAGGCGGACGAATTGCCAGACGTCGTCCGGGTTGTTGAACTCTGGATTGCGAGAGGAGAATAAGGCGTCGCCGACGAGTGCTCGCGCGGCGAGGTCTCTCGAACATTCAAAAGAGACTCGGAAGGCTTCGACGTCTACGCTAGCGTCCACTGGAGAAATGGTAGAGGGAAGAGGTACATCTTCCTCGCTTTCATCATCGCTTTCATCCTCACCGTTTTGTCTTTTTCTCGTCAGCGGAGGACCGCGTTCGATGCGCTTGAGGCATCCGCGAAATCCGTACAAGGCTAAACCGTCGCGAATATACGCGGAAAACGTATCACGGACTGGGAACCACCTCAAGATGAAGGTGACAGCGGGTAAAGAGCTGTCGTTGCTGACGGCATTCGCGAGCTTTTGCGATAACTTCATGGAGAATTGCTTCTTACTCGCCGCGTCGATGGTATTACACGAAGAAACGCAACGCAAGATACTTTTCACGCACGCATCAAAACACGCGCCCGAGGCATCCGAGCGCGGATCGAGTCGAATTTTGGCGATAAGTTTTATAATTTCTGCGCATCCATCTGCGTCAAACTTTTCGCTCTTCGCGTGTGTCAACGGCGCTTCATCTTGAAGGTAATTGTAATCGCACAGAGCGCGAATGGCGCTCACGACGCCCAAGACGTTGACGGAAACGTCCGGGCGCTCCTCGTACACCGTCCCTTTCGACTCTTTCTTTTTATTTTTCTTCTTGCTTCGTGTTGGTTTCACCATCAAATCGTACTCGGATGCCGGGAACGAGTCGTCGATGCCAACTTTCTTGAGCGCCTTTAAAGCGTCTTGCGACGACCAAGTTCCGGAAATTTTAGTATTAGGGGTTTCCGCGAGCGTTGTTATTTTGCTACTTTCGACATCCAACACGATGACGACATCGTCCGCCTTCTTTTTCGAGTTCTTAATTGGCGTGGAGCTGTTACGACTAACACTGCTGCGCCTCTTCTGCCTCCACGATCGCTCTGACTTTGCGACGGCTAACACCGCTTCGAACGAGGTGTTCGTGAGCGTATCCATGTTATCGCCGTACCACGATCCAATTATACTCTCCCCGCCGTTTCCTCCCTGCCGTTCGCTTTCGTACAGCGCGAAAATCAAAGCATCTCTCGCCGCAAAAACAATCTCTTTATTCTTCGAAGTGTGTGTTATTACGTTTAACAACCATGGAAAAAGTGCATTCGGATCGTCGCACATTTTCCTCTTCTCGGCGTATCTCAACCACCTTCCCAACAAAAGTTCCGCGCATAAATTCATGTGTTCGCTCCTGTTCTCCGCTCGTTGCATAAACGCTTTACACACCGGACCATCCGGAAATAACTCAAACGGCTTCTCTTCAAAATTCTCAATCTCGTAAACTCCTCCACCTTCCACACTCGCCGTACTTTTCTTCATCAGCGCTTTACTCGCAATCGTCTTCATCCTCCCCTTCGGCTCCGGCCTCATGTCCAACTCTTGATGCAACTTATCCGCCTTCTCCTTGTCAAGAGCTTGTTTGAATAACTTATCCGTTTCCTTATCCTCTTCCTCGTACATTTCCTCCACCTCTTCATCCTCTTTCTCTTGTTGCTCGTGCTTCGCAACCATGCTCTCCTCCATCTCGCGTTGCTTCATCTCCTTCTCGTGTTCCTCCGCGTTCTTCTTAAGCAGCTCGGCGAAAGTGAGTTGCTTCTTGCTCTTATTATTTTGTCGCTTCGTACTGTTCGTGTTTTCATCTAAGGACACCTTTTCGTCGTCGTTCGAACCACCACTATTACCACCGCTCTTTCGTTTCCGAGTCGAACCGTTCCCATCCATTTTCATCTTCGCTTCGACCTTTTCGAACGTATCTTTATTGTTCGAGAAGAGCAATTTCAAAGACGCATCATTTTCCGACTCGCTCTCTTCTTCGTTTCGTTTTATTCCTGTTTTTTTCTCCCTCTTCTTCTTCCGAATCGTCGTCGCGTCGTCCTCGCTGTTGCTAATCGCGCCAGACGTCGTCGGCGTCTCCTCCACGTTCTCTCTTTCCTCGTGAACGTCAATCTTCTTCTTCTTCTTTTCGTCCGATTTTCGTACCGTCGTCGTATTTTTCTTCCTCCTCGAATTGAACAACAAATCCTCCTCCAAATCGGAACTCTCGCTCAAACCGTCCGGAAGTTCGTCTAACTGCATTTTTGTCTTCTTTTTTGCCTTGGAAACCATTCTTTTCACCTCCTCCGATCAAAAGCGCGCGCTGCTACCAATGAGGCATTCGCGAGCGATTTTTAAAAATTTGTTTTTCTCGTGTGGGAATTTAATTGGACACCACCAAAGCAAAAAAAAAACCACTGCCTTGTTTTGGATAAAGCGAGAGACGACACAACTACAAAAGAGCGACACAGATGTTCAGACACGCCTCGTGCACTTCTCAAAAGATGTTCCTTTTTAGAAACGTTCCTAACAACGTCGCTGCTTTTTCTGCTCGCGCTACTCGGAGCAAGAGCAGCACTACCACTGCTTTTCACGCGAGGAAGACGACGATCGTTGTCAGAGCGATGTCTGCGGATGCCGGTCCGAGGGATTTGATCGATTTAAGAGTGGGAAAAGTGACGAAATGTACGGTGCATCCAGACGCGGATAAACTGTACGTCGAAGAGATTGATTTACGAGAAGCGGAAGGGCCGAGGACGATTTGCAGCGGGTTAGTTCCGTTCATGAAAGAAGAAGATATCTTGGGGAAAAACGTGATTGTGGTGGCGAATTTGAAGGCGAGGAATATGCAAGGGGTGAAGTCGCACGGCATGTTATTAGCGGCCTCGAACGAGACGCACGATAAGGTGGAGTTGTTAGTTGCGCCGGAAAATGCAAAGTTAGGGTCGCGAGTTGTTTTCGGCGACGCGGCGTTTAACGGCGAACCGGCGAGCGCGAACCAGGTGCAAAAGAAGAAGTATTGGGAGGCGTTTGGACCGGAGTTAGTTACGAACGGGGAGATGGAAGCGAGTTGGAAGGAAGACGGGGCTGTCATGCGCGTAGAGTTGGAGGGTGAAGAAGGCGACGAAGGCCCGACGTTTGGGTCTGTCAAGTGTGAGTCGTTGACGAACGCCTTGGTCGGTTAAAAGAAGTATTTCGAGGAGCGCCGCCAAGCAGTAGGTGATTCGCTTTCGCGAGTCGGCGACGCTTTGATGACTTTTAGGAACAACAACAATAACAACAAGAAAATATCCGCGCGAAATACAAGATCAGTGTAGTGTTACTGCTCTTTCCCTCTATATAATCAAATCAAACCGCACGTTATACACACTCTACATACTACTAAACTTTGGGCGCGAAACACCAACTTACTTTACCCCGGCCCAACTTTTGGAATGTCGTGATGTTCGCTCAATCTCCCCAACTTTTCGTTAAACAGCCTCACCTTATCCTTGTGACTTAACTCCGCGTGCTCCAATATTCTCTTCTTGCGTTGTTGTCGACTTCGTTCCTCGTGCGCTTTTTCCGCGTCCGTTCTCGTGTCCAACTTGTTGTTGTTCTCGTCCTCCTTCTTTTCCCGACTGCTTGTCCGCTTCTGAAAATGCTCGTCGTCGTCTGAATCGTCGTCTTCGTTCAACTCGACGTATTTTCGCTTCCTCGTCTCGTCGTCATCCTTGTTCTTCTTTTTCTTCTTTTTCTTCTTCTTCTTCTCCCTTTTCTCTATCGCGGCGCCTTTCAGTTTCAGCTTGCCGCCAACCACGTTCTCGAATCCCATCTTGTGCGGTTCGTGACACGTTCTTCCGGAGACCAAAGGGCTAAAACCTACACCCTAAATTCCAAAAGAAAGAAGAAAAAATTCGACGCCTTCTTGATCCGTTCTCTCTCTCTCTCTTCATCACTTTCCACACGCGCTTTCACACAACAAAAGCGCACACACAAAAAAATAAAGGAGTAAAATGACTTCCAGCGGCATCGAGCTGCGCATCGGGAACAAGTACCGCGTCGGGCGAAAGATAGGAAGCGGGTCTTTCGGGGATATATATTTAGGTGAGAAGAGAAAGAGAAAGAGAGATTTTTTTTTTTTTCCCAAGCACAGCTTGTGTGTTGTGTTGGTTTTTGTCGACACCCCACGAGAGTCTGTTCGCGTAACGAAAAGAAACGCATCGTCAACCTTTACCTACGCGTGCGACGACGGATGATGCGAATTGATTTCGCCCTCGACCGATCCAAAATACGATGAATACTATACTGACGACTCTTTCTTTCGCACAGGAACGCACATACAAACGGACGAGGAAGTTGGAATTAAGCTGGTACGGATTTCGCGTTCAATTTGCTCGTTTTCTCTCTCGCGTTCCGTCGTTTCGGGCCACGAAATCACATTTTTGCGGAGAAGGAAACACAACCTCTTCTCTCGTCGCGGAAACGTTCTTATCTGGTCATCTTTCGTTGTTTTTGTTCGATCGGGGACGAGAGGATCGAACGAACGATGGATTCTTTTGTTCTCTGACGTAATATCTCTTCCGTGTTTATTATCACATCGTGCGCGCGCGTGCAAAACACAAAAACAGGAATCGTGCAAAAGCAGACATCCGCAACTTTTACTCTACGAATCGAAACTCTATAAAATCTTGCAAGGCGGCACCGGCATCCCGAACGTGCGATGGTACGGCGTGGAAGGTGAATATAACATCATGGTCATGGATCTGTTAGGTCCATCGTTAGAGGATTTGTTTAATTTTTGTAACCGGAAGTTATCGCTGAAGACGGTTTTAATGTTGGCGGACCAACTGGTTTCGAGAATCGAATACGTGCACTCGAAGTCGTTTATTCATCGAGATATTAAACCGGATAACTTTTTGATGGGGTTAGGGAAACGCGCGAATCAGGTGAACATAATCGATTTCGGTTTGGCGAAAAAGTATCGCGATCCAAAAACGCACATGCACATACCGTACCGCGAGAATAAAAACTTAACCGGCACCGCGAGGTACGCCTCGATCAACACGCACGTCGGAGTAGAGCAAAGTCGAAGGGACGATTTAGAATCGCTCGGGTATGTTTTGATGTATTTTTTGCGAGGATCGTTGCCGTGGCAAGGTTTGAAAGCGCATACGAAGAAAATGAAGTACGAAAAGATTAGCGATAAGAAGATGACGACGCCGATTGAGATTTTATGTAAAGGTTTCCCTCCGGAGTTTGTGTCGTACTTCCAAGTCGTTCGATCGCTGCGATTTGAAGATAAGCCGGATTACTCGTTTTTACGCAAATTATTCCGAGATTTGTTTATTCGAGAAGGGTATCAGTACGATTACGTGTTCGATTGGACGATATTAAAGTATCAGCAAACGCAACAGTTATCGAGAGGTATTAGCAACAACGCGAACAACACGACGACGAACAACGAAACCGGGGGTGGTCAAACGACGCAAAGAGACGCGGTGGGGAGATCGAGCGGCGGAGCTGGAGTAGATAAATCCAAAGATCCAAACTGGCGATCGGATTCTAAGGCTGTCAACACGGGGTCGCGAGCTGATAAAACTAGATCGGGTGATAAAGATTTGACGGCGAAAGAGGACGCCAAGGCGAAATCTTCCTCAAGAGATCGAGGCGCCAGTTCTCGGAACAGGCGGGAATAAAAATTTTACGACGAGTTGTATTAGTAGAGTATTTTATAGTAGATAATTGCATGCGAAGAAGTAACAATAATAACGAACCGGGGATGAAGAGATAGACGGAGAGAAAGAGAGAGACAGAGAGACGTAGAGAGGTGCCAAGTTGTTTGATACATGTTATACGTTATATAAAATGAAATGTAAGCACCCCCGAAAAAAGCAGGATCTACGTACTGCGAAAGATTTCTTCTTCTTCACCACACTCTTTCCGCGCGCAAAGAAGGAACAACAACAACAAAAACAACAACAAAAAGAACAACAAAAGAAACATTACATGCAACAATGACCAGCGAAACGTCTCAAGACAACCACGATTTTACCAACAATAACAGTTTCATCGCCGGCACGCAGTTCACTCGGACCAAAACCGTCTCGTTACTGGAGCAAATGAAAGAAAACGAACGAGAAGAAAAGATTGACAATTTGTTCGACAGCGGCGAGTTTTTAAAGACGAAAGACGACGACAACGAGGAAGACGACGACGTGGAAAGATTGCTGAACGTTTTCGGCGAGACGCTAAAAAAAGGCGACGAGGAAGAAGACGAAGAAGAAGACGAAGAAGAAGAAAAGAAGAAGAAAGAGGAGGAGGATTTTCGGCAAATTTTCGATGTCGATGGAAAGAACAGCTCCGGACGGTTGATTTTGAAAGTCGCGCCGAGCGACGGTTGGACGGAAGGGATGAAACAAAAAGTTTCGAAGGACGCGCGAGACGTGAGCAAATGGGACCAGAGAGAATTGGAAGTGCCGATAAAATTAGCCGAGCGTTTGCAAGAGTACCAGAGAGATGGCGTGCGGTTTTTGCACGGGTTATACTCGCGAAATCTTGGCGGTTTGTTAGCGGACGAGATGGGTTTGGGGAAGACCGTGCAGGTCGTGGCGTTCGCGACGGCGTGCTTGACGGCGAAGATACCAAGGGGTGGGTTTGGCGGTGAAGGCAATGGGAGGAGGATGGTGAAAGGTGGAGTGTTGATGAGAACGACGAAGAAGAGCATTTGGCAAGACGATTCAGGCGAGGAGGAGGAGGAGGATTTGAAAAAGAGCGCGAATGACAAAGAAGACGACGACGAAGAGGAACGCGCAGAAGAAGGAGGAGAAGAAGAAGAAGGAGAAGAAGTGATAGATATGGAGGAAACGAGGTATGACAAATGGGGTAAGCGTGAAGTACTCTCCGAAGAAGAGGCAAAGAGGAGAGGCGTCAACTCGAACAATCGAAGACCGATTTTAATCATCGTTCCGGCGACGTTGATTGATAACTGGAAGAACGAGTTTGAAAAGTGGGGCGAGGCTATCGGTGACGACGAAATATGGGACGTCAATGTAGCAGTTGCGCACGGGAATAACAGAGAGGTGGTGTACGACGACATTGAGAACCATCGCGGTGTGGACGTGGTGATCACGACGGTAAACATCATCTCCAGAGATATCCAATCAAATCCAGATTTTAACATTTGGACGAACACCAACTGGGATTTTTGCGTCATCGATGAAATGCACAATTCGATGAAGAACCCGAAGACGCAATCGTCTAAAGCAATGCGCCAAATGAAATGTCAAAAATTTGGCTTAACTGGGACGCCTTATCAAAATAAAGCCGAGGAATTGCACACGATATTTGATGCATTGAATTCGAACTGTATTGGTTCGTTATCTCATTTCAAATCGTATTACGAGAGACCGATGCACAAAGCGCGAAGCGCATCAGCGAGTGCATACGAAATTGGACTCGGCAGAAAACGCGCGATGCAGTTGAATGGGTTACTGAGCATTTATATGCTGAAGAGAGAGAAGAAGCGCGTCTTGAAAGCGGGGACGATGAAGAAAAAGACAGAGAAAGTCGTATTTTGTGATTTGGCTCCAGCACAAAGAAGAGCGTACGAACGCATCCGCGAATCGACGAGTGTACAGTTGATATTGAATAAAGATAGTCCATGCGATTGTGGAAGTGGTGAGAAAAGGAACAAGTGTTGTTATCCTGCTAATGGCTTGAACGACGATGATGGGGACGAGATGTGGTGTGCTTACGGACCGCACAATAGACACGGACGGACATGTCCGATGTGCGTCGGATTCGCGTGCGTTTTTGCCTGTCGCAACGTCTCGAACCATCTCGAGCTTTTAAAACCGTTTGATTTACCCCCAAACCCGAAAGAAGAAGATGTGGCAAAGTTCAAACGCGCGCAAGCGGTGGCTAAAGTTGCTCTCGGCGACGAGCTCGATGCGCTCGGGGGATTGCGACCGCAACAAAACTTTCTTGCCGCTTCAAACTTTGACCATTGCGGTAAAATGAAAACGCTCAGTATTTTACTCGAGCGGTTTTACAAGAGAAACGATAAAGTTGTTTTGTTTTCGTATTCCGTTCGGTTGCTAAACGTGATGAATGAATTCGTCAAGCGCAAGGGATATGTACACGTACGATTAGATGGCGGCACGCCGGTGAAAGAGCGTCAAAAAATTGTCGACGATTTTAACAAACGGGGCAGTTGTTTCTTGTTTCTCATGTCCTCCGAAGCCGGCGGTGTCGGCCTTAACGTCGCCTCGGCGAATAAAGTGATCATTTTTGATCCGGCTTGGAATCCTGCGAAAGATTTGCAGTCGCAAGATCGCGTGTACAGATTGGGCAACAAGCGCAACGTGGAAGTGTACAGATTAATTTCCGCCGGTACTCTAGAAGAGCTCGTGTATTCTCGTCAGATTTATAAACTGCAAATGGGATCGACCATGACGGATGGCAAGATGGAACGACGAATCTTCGAAGGCATCCAAGGTGACAAAACGAAGAAAGGCGAGTTGTGGGGCATCGTGAACTTGCTCAGACTGAACATGGCGGGAAAGGTTGAGGTTCGCGAAAAAGTAGAAGAAGAGAAACGGAAAGACGAAGAAGAGGACATCATCAAAGAGGAAGGGCACCAAGGCGAAGACGGATTTAACTTTAGAGTTGCGAAAGGTTTAGATCAAGACCAAGCTCGTGATATCGGTAACGCTTTAGAAGAGGAACGGGAAGCGGCAGCGAAGCGAGGCGAGAACATCTTCGAAGGCTTGCTCAACGAGGAGGAGGAGGAGAACGACAACAACGAGAAGAACCTCCAAGCGTTGCACACCATGGACCATAACAAGATCTTCGGCGTGAGCGAAAAAGAGAAGAAGCGCATTGAGGACGCCGAGAGAGCTTCGAAGAACGAAAAGCTATTAAGCCGCCTCGCTAAGAAGAGGAAAGAGGCGGAAGCGGCAAATAAGGAAGGCGGCCAACGAGGAGGATTCTCCATCAGAAACCGAAAGAAGAACGCGCTCGATCCGCACGAACACGCGGTACAAGACATCGCTTTACGCGCGATGGCAAAATACAACAACGTTTCTGAACTTGATTTTGCCAAGCACTTCTTATCTATAAAGAACGAAGAGGACGCACGATACGCGCTAATGCGGAACGTGGAAGGCTTAAGAAGCGAGATGGATGATTTCGACGACGACAACGAAGAAGAAAATTAAATTTTAGGGGTGTTTTACACTCGCGGTACAAAAAAAAACAGAATAGAACGCGCATGTCAATGCAGCGCGTTGGCAGCAGCAACATCATTTTTAGGAGCGATAGTGACAAAGTGTTGAACAAACACTTCATCGATTGTAAATTTACGACGCAGCATTATCAAAAGAATTCGCGTATTAAATATACATTGACATCAAAATCAGAAAACCTCTCGCAGTAGCCGAGCGCAGACTTCTTTATCCATCCCCATGACTCCATCTTCGCTCCCATCAATCTTCGTCACGAACGGCCTCACTTTCTCGTGTTCTACCATCAGACCTCCCGCACACCACATGACCTCGCCTTCATTGATCAAAAAATCCATCGCCTCCTCCGAGATCTCCTTAAAATGAATCGTGCACACGTCCACGGAACTCGCCGACGCGCCCGTCGCCACGTCCGTCACTCTGATCGAACCAACCGTCGAGCACGGATTATTCTCCTTATACGACCGCATAAAGATCCTCGCTTCTTCCTCTGTCTCTGGTTTCTCGCGTATTTTACCGTCAAAAACCACCACTTGATCGCACGTGATTAACAGCGTCCTTCTCTTCTCTTTCGCTCCTTCCTCTTCCTCAGCCTTCCGGATTCGTTCCAAAATCGCCTCGGCTTTTGCTCTCGCCAACGCTTCCACCAACCGCGAAGGATCCTCGAATCGAATCGCTTTTTCGTCTATATCCGCCGATATCGTCGCGTATTCAATCTTCATCTCCTTCAAGATTTGTTTTCTCGTCGCCGATTTGCTCCCTAAAATCACCCGGATATTTTCTTTCCTCAACCTTTCCCCAACATCATCCATTGTATTGGACGAACAAGACGCCGTTTCGCCGCTGATGCTTCTCGTGAAAGCTTTTCTCCCTCTCGTCAAAGAAGAAGAACGAGATAAAGAACGAAAACCACAGTGAGTAGAGAGAAAGAAAGCGACGCTAAAACGACGCGAGGAGAGCGAAACTAAGCGCATGTGATTATGTGGAAAAATGAAGCAATGAAATCACTCCTACTACTATAACACAACGCTACACGCTACGAGTCTATCTACCCCGAGAACTACGACCACACTCCGCGAAAAATGAAGAATTACCGAGGACTTTCCTCATCCTTATCCTCGTTATTGTTGTGAACGCTGACACCACCACTCTCTTTCTCCTCGGGCTTTTCCAGGAGGTCCCGGTACCTCTTCCTCCACGAAACTTCCGCCTCGTTCGGATCCATGATTTGCCACGCCCGCGCGAACGCGCGCGCCTCTCTTGCCTCCTCTCTCGTGTTTTCTTCTTCGTTTTCTTTCGTTTTCGTCAAGAAGTGTTCGCATTTTGTTTTCAGCGAGGATAAAAATTGT
>Ga0222716_10003319_pt1 | contig 12872 bp, 15 predicted proteins | sample C33_13DmetaG_FD_165044 | JGI IMG/M metagenome (GOLD analysis project Ga0222716, IMG submission 165044) | Estuarine water microbial communities from San Francisco Bay, California, United States - C33_13D | ecosystem: Environmental > Aquatic > Marine > Unclassified | place: USA: California... | reverse complement strand
AATATGGTGAAGATAATTCTAGATTTAGGTCATATAAAACTAAAATTGTTAATGCACAGGAAGCACATGAAGCTATTAGAATAACTAATCCTAATAAGGTAGATATTTCAGATTCTATAAGTAATATTACACCATATCATATTAAATTATATAATCTAATATGGAAAAGAAGTATAGCGTGTCAAATGACAGATGCTGAATATGTTGATATTCATATTAGTTTTAAAAAAAGAGATGAATTTAAATGTACTAAATCGTTTTTAAGAAAACCTGGATATTTATTGGTAATGTCTCCTGATAAAAAAATAGAGGATTATAAAGATTTTGTAAATGATATTGAAAAGAATAAAATTGGTATTTCAAAAGAATTTTCATCAAAGCCAGAAATAAGTAATATTCCTAGTATGTATAATGAAGTGTCTCTTATTAAAAAATTAGAAAAAGAAGGAATTGGAAGACCATCTACATATGCAGCAACTATTGAAAAAATATTAACTAAAAAATATGTAGAACTTGGAACAAATCCTCAACAAGAATTAGAATTAAAAGAATATATAAAAAAATCTGATAATTTAGATAAAAAAATATTTAAAATAAATATTGGAGGAAAAGAAAAAGATTTATTAATACCGACCGAAATAGGTATTAAAATATGCGAATATTTAGAATCTATATCACCTTATCTTTGTGATTTAAAATTTACTGCATTAATGGAAAACAATTTAGATGAAATTATGAAAGGAAATAATAACAATCTGAGTATTCTTAATGATTTAAATGAAAAAATTATTAATACTATTAATATATCAACAAAAGATAATAAAACATTTAATATTGAGAAACCTTCTAATACATATACGAAAGGTCAGACAAGTCAGAGTGGTATTATAAATACCAAGTTTGGTTATTGTTATTATAATGCTGAAACAAAAAAATATACTAATATTGAATCATATTTATCTTGGAAGAAAATAAAAGCAGATAAATTAGAAAAAAAAGAAATTGATTTTATAGCATCTTTACCTAAAAAAATTATTATAGATAATAAGACATTATATATATATTTAGGTAAATATGGATTATATTTAAAAGATGAATCTAATAATAATATTAAATTTGATAAAAAATATTGGAATGATTACATATAATATTTATTCTAATGAACCATCTATTATATTATTTGCTTGATTTTTTTCTATTGTTTCTAGTTGTTTTTCTAATTCTTCTTGTGGTGTTGTGTCTCCATTTGAAGAAGGTGGTGTTATAGGATTATATAGTTCTATTTTTTTTGCAATACTATCAATATTAGAATCTAAAATTCCTATTATAGTATATATATTATCTACAATCTCTTTATTGTCTTTTATTACATTAGAAATCATTTCTATTTTTTTATTATTTGCAACAATTATATTAGTATATTCTATATATTTTTCAGTTAATATTTTTTTATACTCTGTATATTGATTTAATGTTGATTCTAATTCAATTGGATTTATTTTAGAATCTAAAATATTAAGAACTTCTGTTTTTTTCTCTTCTTCTAATATCATTTCGTCCATTTTTGTTATACTATTAATAACCTTATCATTAATATTTATAGAGAAATAATCTTTTGAAAATGTATTTAAAAGTTCTATATTATCTTTATTCTTTGTTAAAATATCTTCTATATTAATATCTTCGATATCCATCTTAATATTTAAATATATTTTTTATTCTTTACATAATATACACTTAAAAATATTCTTTATTTATTTTTTAAATATTTATTAATTTTATGAAGTTCTGATGCAATATTAGAAAGTGACGATGCAATATTATTACCTTCTTCGTCAATAAAAAATTGGCTTAAAATATTAACAAGTGATTCTTCTGATAGACCTAATTTTCTATCATAATAATCATCATCATCTTCGTCATCTTCTTCATCTTCTTCATCTTCTTCATCTTCTTCTTCATCATCTTCCTCGACTTCTTCGGCTTCTTCAGCTTCTTCATCATCTTCAGCTTCTTTGACCTCTTTAATCTTTTCATCATCGTCTTCGTCAATCACTTCTACTTTAGCTTTTTTAGATTTTTTCTTTTCTTTTTTCATATTTTCTTCAGTTTGTTGAAGAGTATTAATAAAATTCATAAAATCCATACCATTAATTGCACTCATTACTATAACACACTCTATATGATATTATCATATTGTATTATTCTTATATATTTTTTACTATTCATATAATATAGAATGTATAAAATACTTATTAATATAGCTAGTTTTTTAATAGGATATCTTATATTTTTAACAATCTATAATTCATATAAAAATATTGAAAAATTTGAAAATATAAAGATTAAAAATATGAAAGAAAAAGAAGAATCTGATAAGATAAAACAAGAAGATTATAAGATAAAAGAAGAATCTGATAAGATAAAAGAAGATGATGATAAGATAAAAGAAGATGATGATGAAAAGATTGAAGATGAAATATCATCAAAAGAAGAAAATAGTTCAATAAGCTCTCTTAGTAATCAATTAATAAAAACAATTCAAAAATTTAACAATTTTGAAACTGAAACCGATAAAGATAATACATTAAAATTTCCTAATAAAAATAATTTATTGATGTTATTATCATCATATAATAATAATGTTGTAAATGAAAAATTAAAATGGTATTCAGAAAATAAAGACAAAGATGATGAAATTTTAAACAAAGGTTCGTATTTTACTATTAATAAAATTATTCAATTTGTTCCATTTGCTTTAAATGATAAAATATTAGGGGCTAATATTAATAATACTATATTATCAGGTCCAAATTCAGATTATTTTTCAAATAACATGTATTCTAAAAATGATTTAACACATTTTAGTATATTATTTATGATTAAAATTAATAAATTATCTGATACTAATACATTATTTGAAATGATTTGCAATACTACTACTAAATATGATGAAGACAAGGAGGAAGAAATATATGTTCCTAATTCGGTTTATATAAAATTAAATAGAGTTAAAGATGACATTTATAACATTATTATAAATATTGGTTCTAAAAAATATGTTATAGATGATATAAATGATAATATTTTTAATAATGATATATCATTTATGTCTTTGAAATTAAACAAAGATAAAATAACATTTATACTCAATAATAATATATATAATTTTGATTATGAAACTACTGATGAATTGATAACTAGTAATCAACCTATTATAATAAATAAAAACGGAAATATTGATGCTTTACTTTATAATTTTGCTTATTATAAAGATAATGTAAGTAATCAAGATATTAATGATTTTAAAAAATATGTTAATTATTATATATATGGATTAAACTATGAAAAAGATAATAAAAATAACATTATTAAAGAATACAATATTCTAAAAGAAAAACATCTAGATACACTATCATATAATCAAAAGTTAATAGATAATTTACAAAAGGTATTAAAATAAATATATTATTATAGAAAAAATTAAGATATGATTAGGGAAAATCAGATATTGTAAAATAGATAATGAATATATACCATATAGCAAATGTAAAAAACCTAAGAAATAATTATATATAAAGTTTATTAATATATAATAATATAACTTATGACCACTAAAAGCGCTATTTTAATTCTTACACAAAATACTTCTGAAAAACGCATATATCTTAAAAATTGCCTTTATTTCCTATTTAAAAATTTTAATGCTAAATATAAATATCCTGTTATTATTCTACACGAAGGAGATTATACTGACTATTTTCAAGAAGAAATTATCAAAAGTGTTAGAGACGAATGTCGTTCTTGTATCAAATTTAAAGAACTAGACAAAAATGATTTTAAAACACCTGAATACGTTGATAAGGATAAAATGACAAAGTCAATTGAACTCCAACCAGTTCCTTATTGGAGAAACGAATCATATAGAAATATGTGTAACTTCTGGCTATCGCATTTTACTAAGTATATTTCAGAATATGAATATGTTATGCGATTAGACGATGATAGTATTATTGAAGAAAATATTAATTTAGATCTTTTTGAAATTATGAAGGAACGCGAACTAAATTATCTGTCTAATTTAGTTCATATTGATTGTGGTATTTGCAATTATGAAATGAAAGAGTTCTTTGAAAAAGAATATGCTGATAAAAAGGATATTATTAAAGAACTTTTTGTAAATTCAAAACTTAATTCTGATAATAATAATAAAATTTATGACAATTTTAAAAAGCTATACTCTATTATTAATAACAAAGAATATGAAAAAAAAGAAATTGATATTGATTCTCCTATAATGTATTATAATAACTTCTTTATTACTAAAACAGCTTTTTGGGGATGCGAAGAAGTTAAAAATATTATTGATAAAATTTGTAAATCAGGTAATATATTCTATTACAGATGGGGTGATGCTCCTCTTCATACAATCATAGCAACTTTATATGATAAAAATAAAATATCTAAATGTGCTTTTAAATATTCTAAAAGACTTCAAAGAGAGGCATTTAAAGATGCTAATGGAAATTTACATTCTTTTATGCCAGGAACATATGACAATAATAGTTGTATAACATATAAAAAAGCTATGTAAATATAGGTTTGTAAAAGTAAAAAATATTTTTTTCTTTTTTTTTCATAATTATAACAATCTATCATATCATAATTAAATTTTGAATTCGCCTCTAAGCATCTCATTCTCTTCAATCAATTCACGATTGCGTGATTTCAGCATATCGTTATGTTTTATTAGATTAATTATTTGAACTTTGAGTGTATTAATAAGTTCACTCTCTTTATAATACTCCTCATCAACATATGACGTATGATCATTAGGGAGAACAAAGTTGTAATTTGAAGAATTTGAAGTATTTATATTTGATATATTTTTACTATTCTGGTAAAATTTTTTATATTCTTCGCGCTCTGTTTCAATTAATCTTTTCATACTCTCTAACTTCTCATTTAAATAAGCAATTTGAGCTTCATGATCATTTTCCATTCTTAAATGTAATCTTTATTTCTTACAATATAGATGATTTGTAATCTTTAAATATTATAATCATTTTTTCATAAATAATAAGAAAAAGAAGTTAAAATTTATCCAATTTATAGAAGTTTTCATCTGAATAAAATAATAGAGAATACATTTTTTGCATCATAGATGGTTCTTTCTCAATATTAACAGATTCCTTATTAACATCTTGTGTCATATCACTTATTATAGGAAATTGACACGAAATACTTTTTTGCAATACTTTTGAAATTTCACTATTTGTATTATGTTTATTAAGAATTCTATTTACATTATTATAATATCCTATTTTTTCAATATCATATTTATGTGTTATTTTAAGCTGTATTCTTCTATTATTTTTATTACTTCCAAGAGAACCTGAATGTACTAGATTAGCATCAAATAATAAAAAATCTCCTGGTTTACATAAAACCGTGCTTGTACTATCATATAAAGAAACACTTAAATTATTATTATTACTACGTGGTATTACATCAAGGCATTTATCCATTTCGTCAATATATAATATAGCAGTATATGAACGCCGAGAATAATTATTAAATTCAAATATATGACTATTATTATCACGATGACATGTATGAACCACGGAATTTTCTATAAACCATATATAATCCATTAAAACATAATCATCTCCTAATATATTTTTAATACTTAATAATAGGTTTTTATCATTATGAACAATCTCTTTAACAGAATCATAATCTTTATTATCCCATAATTTTTTTATATTAATTATTTCATCGTGTTTTAATATATTTTTAAACATAAAAAATCCATCTTTTATAATGTCTGTTTTAGTATCACGTGAAATAAATTGTTTATTTTTATTTATTATATATATTAATCTTAATACATACGATATAAATATCATTATTATAATAAATATTAATATATATAATATTGTCAATCTCCAAGATATATTATTATAAATATTTATATTCATTTATATTCTATAATAAATATAAGATAATATAAATAAATATAAACAAATATTAAAATAAATATTACATAATTTTATTTATAATATCTTTATAAATTTTATCACAATCTATGCATAATATCTGTTGATAATATTTAATTATAAATGGTTTTTTGCAATTTTTACAAGAAATAATGTTTTTACTAATATCGATATGATCTTTAATTTTCAATACCATATTTGAATATAATATATTTCATATTTATTTTTATCATTTTTTATATCTTAAATATTATTATACATCATCTTCATTATTGTCTTCTGATGATTCATCGGAAGATATATCTAAATCAAAATAATTATTTAGGACAGTATTTTTCTTTTTTTTACTATCATCTATTTTTTTACTTTTATAATCTTCATATTTAATATCTTCTTCTTCTTCAATATCTTCAATAACTAAATCTTCTTTTTTATTATTATAATATGTAATTAATATATTTGATAATTCTTTATTTTTTATTAGAGATTTAGATTGATCGGAATTAAATTTATGAACAATATCAACCTTATTATCTTGAAAATCTCTTTTTGATATTACTACAATATCTCCGTTTTCAATCATAATTCTTTTATTAAATTTTCTCAAAGTTCCTCTAATAATTCCAATTGATGTTACACCACTATTTGAAATAACGCTCGCTCTACAATTTCCTAGTAATTTTATTACATAAGCATATTCCTCGCAATCACTATCTATTGTATAGTTTACGTTTTTATCTCTATTAAAGTCTGCCTTAGATTTTTTATTACGAATACTAGATTGATACATTATTATAATTATTATACTTAATATTATAATAATTTCTTATATAATATATTTACATGATATATATAAGAATATATACTTATAATTGTATACTATGAATACAATAATTTCTAAATCTGAGGATAAAATATATTTAAATGATATATGGTCTTTATATTTTCACGATCCATATGATATAAATTGGGATATTTCTAGTTATAAAAATATTGGAACAATTTCAAGTGTTGAAGAATTTATTTACTATTTTAAAAGTTTCAAAGAATTTTTTAAAAATGGTATGTTTTTTATTATGAGAGAACATATTATACCACGATGGGAAGATGAAAATAATAAAAAAGGGGGATGTTTTTCTTATAAAATACCTGCTACTGATTTAGATGATAAATGGTTTAATATTTGTTCTTCAATATTAGGCGAATCATTAGGACAAAATGACATAATATCAAATAATATTAATGGTATTTCAATAAGTCCTAAGAAATTTAGTTATATTATTAGAATATGGATAAAAGATAATAAATATGCTAGAAAAGAGCTTTATAACTTAAAAATACCTAAATATACCAACATCTTATATAAGAATCATATTGAATAAAAGAATCATATAAATATTAAACTTTATATTATAAATAATATAATTATGAATACTATCATAGTTAATAAAAATATTAAAGATATTTATAATATTGTAATATCTGATAAATATATAAAGAAAATTTATAAAAATGCTATTATAAAATATAAAAATAATAATACTATTAAATTTACAAATAAATATGAAAAAAATTTATTAGAATATTATAATGATGATTTATTAAATTTTATTAAAAATATTATTTTAGTAGATTTTATTATTTTATCAATTGAACAGAATATAAAATCTACTAAAAAAGGTTTTATATTACAACAAATAATATCTATTAAAAATAAATATGATAATGATATAGTTTTAACAACTATGTTAAATAATTATAAAATATTTATAGAATTTGATTATTCTATTTACAAAGATGATTCGAATAAATCTGTTATTACTTTATTTGATGTTAGAATAATTGAAAATAATAATTTTATTTGTAATAAAACATTAAATATAAATCAAGACATAGAGCTAAAACCTATTGTTATAAATGATTATTTACAAGATTATAATAAATCTAAAAAAAATTTTTTTAATTCGGATGTTAAATATTCAGATAATATTATAATAAATATTATTAATATTATTGCTAATAATTGTATTAAATCTGAATATATAAGAAATATTATTGAATATTATATATCAGAAAATATTCAAATTTATACTATTTAATTTTTTTATTGTTATTTTTTACTTTTAATTTAACACCACATGATGTTTCAATATATCCTTTAATAGATATATTTCCTTTATGTTCTTTATCATGACATTCTTTACATAAAGGTGCAAGATTATGTTTATTATTTTTATGAAAATCTTCAAAATATCCATCTGAATTTGCGTTTACTTGATAATTAATATGATGTGTATCTACTGCATCATTAGAACACCCAGTAATACTACATTTGTCAATAATAACATCGGTATTATAACGAGACCTTTGTAGATTAATTAACATATTATTAAGTCCTTGAACTTCCTTACGAGTATTTTCTGCAGTCTTCATAAAATCATATGGCATATCTAATGATTTACATACTTCTAGACCGTATACTTGTGAACCTTGTCCATCTTGTATTTTTCTTTCATATATAATATTATTGTTTTCATCAATACTAATGTGCATATGCTTTACATTAATTTTTGATGTTTTAATATGTTCTTTAATTAATTTCATATCAGTTAGTTCGTGTAAATGTGTTGCGAAAATAAACGTTGTATTATTTTTAATTAATACATCTATTGCACTTGTTACAATAGCAATTGCTGAAATTGATTCTGTTCCACAGCAAATTTCATCACCTAGAACAATACTATATTTATCACATCTTTGTAAAATATTACGAAGTTCTGTCATTTCTACTGTGAAACTCGACATACCTTTATAGATATTGTCCATACCTGAAATTCTTGTAAAAATATTATGATAAGGCATATACTCAAAATTTTTAGATGCTACAAACATACCAGCTTGTGCCATAATTATATTAAGTCCTACTGTTTTCATAAAACAGGATTTCCCAGATGCATTAATTCCATATAGTAAATATCCGTCTTTACTTAAACATACATCATTTCCAACATATTTAACCTTTGTATTAATTCGTTCAATAATAGGATGTCTAATATTAGTAGCTTTAATATATGATGTATCATCATCTTTTGATATTTGCTTAATTATTGGACGATAATAGCAATATTCGTAAGCATTTTTAGCGTTGCAAGATGCGATATCAACCCTTGTTAAATATTTGATAAGATTATCAATTGTTTTTCCATATATATTAATATAATTACTAACAAACTCTTGGTAATATTTTAGGACAATAGATGAAATTATGCTATTACATTTAATAATCTTATCAGATTCTTTATTAATTTCTTTACTTGTTAATTTATAAGTAGTTGAAGTAGCTAATGCTTTTTTATCAAATTGCGACATATATGTCTTATTGATTTTCATAGCATTTTCGAATCTTTTTTTTGTAATAGTAATATAATATCCTTCACGATCATTATTTTCAATTTTACAATTTGTAGTATCATTTAGTCCAAATGCTGTTATAGTATTATTAATATTTTGAAGTTTATCATAAGATTCTTTATAATCTCTTGTAATACTGTCAATATCCTCGTAAATTCCTTCAACAAAGAAATTACCTATATTATTTTTATCTGTTAAATTATACTTAGAAGCTTCTTCTAGGTCTAATGTATTAATAAAATCATTAATAGCTATATTAATATTATCTAATGATATTAAATTATTATCAATTGTTTTATTATCGTTTGATGATAGTAATTCGATAATATCAATAGCATTATCTAGTGCGATTTTGAAATTACACCAATCACTAGGCGATATTTTATTTGTAATCATCTTTCTTTTAATTCTTTCCAAATCAATAATATTATTGAGTTTTTTATTTACTTCTCTAAATAGTTGGTCTTTTATAAGCATTTCAGTATCATCATATCTTTTATTAATTTCGTCTTTGTCAATAATAGGCATTAAAAGACGTTCTTTAAATGCTCTTGAACCGAATGAAGTTGCACAACGATTTAAAATATCAATTAAAGGCTTGTCTCCATTATAAAGTCCAAGAATATTAAGCTGAACTGCACTATTATACTCGATAATTAAATACTTAATATTATCTAATATTTCAGGTTCGTAAAGTTCTTTAATAATATCGGCATTATGTTCATAAGCAAATTGTAGGAGACAGCAAAGAGCTATTCTTGCCATAGAATATTTTTCTAAGTTAAGAACTTCAATAATAGATAAAAGTGATTTTTTAGAGAAGAATGATTTTTCTAAAATACCCTTTTGATATACTAGTTTTTTCATAATGTCAATATATTCGTAATTGTCCCATTTGTAATGTACTAAAATATTATTAACATTTAGATTTTTAAGAATATAGTCTTTTGAAGAATCTGATAGAGGCGATGAGTTATCTGAAAGAATGATAAGTTCAGATGGATTATATGAGTTAATGAAACGAAACGCCTCATCATTAGCAAATTCAGGGTCACTTTTAGTTGAACCTGCTTCATAAATAAAGGTCTTTCCTGTTGAAAGGTCAATACCTGCAATTCCAATAACTAAATATGTATTAATATATTCATAGTAAAGCACCATCATATAATTACTTGTTTTTGTAGTAATTGATGTGTTCATTCCAGGACTTAAAATCTCTGTTACTTTGCGTTCAGGATTAGGCGGTTCTGTTGTTTGTTCTACTAAAACAATTGTATAGTTATTATTAAGAAGAATTGTAGTATATTTTGTTAGAGTATATAAAGGAAAACCCGCCATTAGAGGATTGCTAATTGATACTTCTGGAATAGTTTTATTTTTTCTTGAAATTTGTATATTACATAAGTCAGCAATATTATATATAAAATTATCTTCAATATCACCTGTAATAGAGTATAATTCGTAAAATGAACCTACTTGCATTAAAACAATACATCTGTCTCCATACTTTATTTTGTACTCCTTGCTATAATTAATATAGTCGTCTATAATCATTTTAGATTATTATGATGCGATATATACATATATATATCAAATCTTTATATCATTATGATGTGATATATGATATATATAAAGATATTATGATGTATAAATGGGAACAGCTACTTCTAAATCCTTTGAGAATGATAATATTGTAGTTAAGAATTATAAAGACGATAATAAACCTTATAAAATTTTTAGTGGTTATAATAAAAAAGAAAAAACAAAAGATGTTGAAATGGTTGTAAATTATTTAGGAGATAGGGATGACCATTCATGTAATAGCCTTTCGTATTATTAAGAGTATCTCTGAGACTTGAAAAGAGTACATAATTTTATTTTTTTGAAATTATAGTGAAGGTTATTATATTTTACAAAATAAATAAATTATGTACTCTTTTTAACTCTTGTAATATATTGATATAAATAATAATAAATATAATATATAAAATGGGGTCTTTAAACTCGGGTCTTTTAAATGTAGATAAGGATACTGTAAATAATGTAAAAGATACATTAGAAGTTAAAAATGTTTCAGGAATAAGAAGTATCAGTAACAACTTATATAACTCATATAATGAACTAGATAAATATAAATATAATGTAAAAGAATATTGGAAAAACTTTATTGCTTCTATTGATAAAAAATGTAAAGATTATAATGAAAATACCTTTATATAAAATATATTATTACAAATAAAAAAACAGCTTTTCTATTTTACCTTGCTGTTTTTTATTTTATTTTTTTGTTTTATTTGTCACGCCAATCATTCCTGAAATTGATTTCATCCTTGATTATATACATAATCATGTCTTCTTCGATGGCTATTTCAGATGAATATTCCAAGTATTCGCAAAATTCTTCAGGAGAATCACCACAACCTTTTCTTAGAAATGACTGAAAAAGCTTCATAGCTTTTACCATACCATAGTCGCATATGATATTATTCCTATCTTTTTGGCTCAAATTCTTAATGTCTGTAATAATGACATATTCAAGTTCGTCATCGTAAATATCACTATCAACGTCTTCTCCAAAAGCTGATGGAATCACTTCGTTATTCCATTTAACGTTAAAAGCAATAATTGATTTGAGAACTGACTTCTTCAACTTTTCAAGCGTTGAGTTTTTAATATCTTCATTAACCATTTCCTGACAGATAGTTATGATGATATCAGTTGGCATATCCTGAATGGACATTTTAGAGATTTCGGCGTTTAATGAGTTTTACTGAAAGAGTTAGTTACCTGTATGAAGGTGATAGGTAAATATAAAATAATCAGTAATTTTTTTTATTTTTTGACATTTTTCGGAACAAATTTATTCTGACTAAATTTGTCCTAATATTTTTCAAATATGGTAAAAACTGATTATAAAATATAAGAAATATATCACCTACATAGGTAAAACACACGCTCGCAAAGAACCAAGTTCAAAACAGCTTTTAAAAGTCTAAAATGACCTCCGTTTCCGCTATCATTTCCGAGTTTGTCTCCAACGTCGACACCGACAAGGAGTATGGTCTTGCTGAGATTAAGGCTATCCTTTCCACCGCTTTCAAGACTGTCAAGTCGGCTAATGCACCTGTAAAGGCTGATAAGAAGGTCAAGACGGCTAAGAAGGCTAGTTCTGACGATGAGGTCTCCTCCGAGAATGAGGAGAAGCCCAAGAAGAAGAGGGTCAAGCGTGAGCGTGATGCTGACGGCAACATCATCAAGAAGCGGGCTCCTTCCGCTTACAATCTGTTCGTAAAGGACAAGATTGCTGAGGTTAAGACTGAGAACCCTGCTCTTAACTCAAAGGAAGCGTTTAAGATGGCGATTGAAGCTTGGAATAAGCAGAAGGCGGAGAAGGTTGTTGAAGTCAACGCTGAGTCAGATAATATTGACGGGGATGACAATTAAGAAAGAAATATAAAACAA
>Ga0222716_10003312_pt1 | contig 12884 bp, 7 predicted proteins | sample C33_13DmetaG_FD_165044 | JGI IMG/M metagenome (GOLD analysis project Ga0222716, IMG submission 165044) | Estuarine water microbial communities from San Francisco Bay, California, United States - C33_13D | ecosystem: Environmental > Aquatic > Marine > Unclassified | place: USA: California... | reverse complement strand
AAAACGACGAGGCGGATGAAATAAACGAGGAGTTTGCGGACAGAGTGCTGATCTCGCGATTATCGTTATCGCTATCCTCGTCATCATCGTTAGGAGGAGCAGGTGGTGGTGGTGGTGGTGGTGGTGGTGAACAAAGAAGAAACGAACACCAACTGAATCAAAAGTCAAAGTTCAGGTACCTTTTAGAAACGTTTCACAGAGCGGACGAGGAGTTGCGAAAGTCCACTCTCGCGCAGTTTGCAAACGAAAGGGACGCGAAAGATAAGTTCGACCTGTTGATGCAAGAGGTGAAGAAATTGTGCGTCTCTTACGGTGGATTGGTGTTGAATCCGGACGAGGAAATTCGAGGGACCCGAGAAGAGCCAGGGATGTTTCCAATATCAGAGTGGGAGGAAGAATACGGTGTGAATGAGTTTTCGTATCGATTATACACGGGCGAAATGAGCCAGATGTATTTGGACGCGTTTTGCAAAAAGTTTGGCGAGGAAGAACCTGACCTGCTGGATGCGATATTCTTGCACGAAAGGCAATGGACGTTTACGAGAGAGAAATCTTTACCGACCGAACCTTTTCTCGTCCACGGAATGTCCATTCTCGCGGATTTCGATCCATTTTTGAGGGCAATGTTTATGCTCGCGGCGAATCCAATCGCCGCGGCGAGATTGATAAAGCATCCGCTCTGGATGCCCAAAAACCGCAACGCTCAAATCTTTCCTACTTTACCGCCGCACGTAATGATGATACCAAACTTCAACGCAAACGCGCGAACGTCCGATGGATACGTGTTGGGTAAAGATTTTGAGGAGTGTTCAATATTAGGGCCGCTGTTTGCGCTTTCGCCGATGTATTCGAGGGTTCCGGTGATGAACATGTTGTCGCAAAGACGAGAACCAAACGTATTTCCAGCTTTATTTCCAAGCGTTGATTTAGGATCGAAAGACTTGAAAGTGAGTGTGCGCGAAAGAGACAACGCGCACGCGACGATTTGGATGCACATGGCTCGCGTCTACGAAGGCTTGCACGCAATCTTAAAGACTTTGCTTAAACACGGCGGGCCAACTCGTGATGGCGTTTTAAAGTGGATCTTCTTAAACTTGCACGTGAATAAGAAAAGAAGTCAACAAGAGCAACAATTATCTTGGTTTGAGAATTGCTCAGACGGCTACTTTGTAAACTTTTGCGAGACGATGTTACGTTTGAGTTTGCCATTCACGGACGTTCTCAACGGAAAAGGAAAACATTTGCCGAAAATTAAAGCGGAATACACGCTTTCTAAATCGTGCGGTATACCGGACTACAAAGATTGCACGAGACTTGGCATGACCGAGAGCGAAGCGGAACAATGCTATAACAGCGGGGAGTTTGAGTTGGAAGAAGGTGGCGATGCGAACGCGTCGTCGTGGGGATTCGTCTGCGAATGTTTTTTCGCGACTCATCGCGCTATGCATCTTGGCATCATCGCTTGTATCAACGCGCAAGAAGAGAGGCAGCGACACACCATACGCCGTTATGCCGAGAGAGTGAACGAATTGGAGGAGGAGATACAATCTTTACCCGGGAACGATCCGCGAAGACACGAGTTTGTTGTTCAACTCGGACAACTTCGCATGAAGAAAGATGCCTACATTCAACAGACGATGCTTTGCGATGCGACTTTGATGGATCCGCGCGTAGTATCGGATAGTTTTGCATTCTATCGTTTAACGTGCGTGTGGTTATTGAACGAAGCAAGAAGTGGTGGTGGAGATCAGACATCACCAGCAATTCCGACGACGACGACGACGCAACTCCCGGATGAAGCCTCGAAAGCTTTCCGAGCGATACCGGAAGAAATTGTGGAAGATACTTTGGACTACTTGGTGTACGTCATGTGCACGAAAAGTTCTTCGCATTCGTTGATTGAGAATGAAATTTTGACCGAAGTCGTAGACTTTCTCGTTCTCTTCTCCGGGGCGTCTGAGCACATCAAAAATCCATATCTTCGATGTAAGTTTGTCTCGGTCATACACTCGTTCTTACCAGACTATTCTGGCTCGGATAAATTAGGTCGAGTGATGTTCGAAACAAACGCGAGCGCATTTCAGTTTCTCATCCCGAACTTGCTCAAACTCTTCGCCGATGCCGAGCAAGCTGTTGGTCCTTACGAAAAATTCAACGTCCGCAAAGAAATCGGCGACATTTGCGAGTATCTTTGGGCAATCCCGGAGTACCGAAACGGTTGGAAGATTTTTTCAGAAACCAAGTGGCGATTTTACGCGAAGTTTGTTGACATGCTCATCAACGATGCCGTGCACTCTCTCGGCGAGGCTATGGAGAAACTTCCGCAAATTCGAGAAAGGGAGGCGTTGATGGGGGACGAAGCGCAGTGGAATCAGCTGACGGACGAACAACGCGACGATCACGAGTCGCGTTACGAAAGCAGCGAACGAGAACTGAGATCGGATTTGTTTTTCGCGAAGCAAAACATAGAAATGATGGCGTATACGAGTAAAGAGATCGCCACGCCGTTCCTAAGGCCCGAGATTATCAAAAGAGTCGCGGACATGTTGAACTACTTCCTCAGTCACCTCGCCGGCCCGGAGAGACGAAAGTTGAAAGTGAAAAACCCGGAGAAGTATAAGTTCGATCCGAAAGAGTTGCTGACAAAAATCGTCACCGTGTATCTCAATCTTTATAAAAACGAAAGCATTATCAATGAAGGCGCGGATAAGATGGATACGGGTGCGGAAAAGACGTTAGCCGAGGCGATTTCGGAAGATGGGCGAAGTTACAAGGACGAAGTCTTTACCATGGCCATCGACGTTCTCTCCAAACACTTTCTTCTTTCGCCGACGGAAATTGAGATTTTCCAAAAGCTACAAAAAGCCGCGAAAAAAGCTGCGGACGATGCCGTCGACCTCGAAGCCGATTTAGGCGAGATTCCAGACGAGTTCCAAGACCCTCTCATGTGTACTTTGATGAAAGATCCAGTCATCGTACCGATCACGAAAAACGTCTGCGACCGGGCCACCATCGAGCGCCACTTGCTTTCTAACGAAACCTGTCCTTTCAGTCGTCAACCGTTGAAAGTAGAGGATTTGAAAAGTGACGTCGAGTTGAAGAGAAGAATCGAAGAGTGGGTCATGGAGCAAAAGAAAAGGGCGAAGAAGTGATACTATAATGTCCGTAGTTAGTTTTAATCAGCAGTAGCAGAGAAAAGAGAGAGACATACGAAAAAACAATTTGTTCCTTTCTCCTCGCGTACAGTCGTACAACATCACAATAAATTTCCTTCTCGTATTTCTTTTACTCGCCGTATTTAATAATAAATAGATATGTTCGCTGGGTCTGCATCATCGACGATGATGACGACGTCCTCCTCGTCGCTGGTGGTGGTGAGTAATAACACCTTTCAGGTGAAGAAGGAGAAGAAGACATCATCATCATCGACGAAGAGGAGAACCAAGAGAAGCGCGCACAGAAGAAGCGGCGAGGAAGAGGAGGAGGAGGAGGAGGCGATTGATTATTGCGCAAACAGAAGCGATTTCGATGCGTTCGAGCGCGCTCTTTCTTCGCTCTCTTCCTCTTCATCATCGAGAAACGATGCGAACACAACTGACAACGATAACGACTACAATGAAGACATTGATAGCGGTAAAGTGAAGAAGAAGAAGAATTTGAAAACAGCAGTTTCCGCGCTGTGCGCTTCCTTGTGTCTCTCGACCGAAGTTTTCCTCCTTTCATCCGGTTTTGCGTTTCCCCGGGAAGCGAGCGCGTTGCTATCGAACCCAAATTCGGGCTTACCGCGAACGCCGACCGCGGCGTTACGACGAGCCACGCCGAGAGTGAATGCGGAGTCGTCAGACATTCAGTATAATTTGGACGACGCGGCGTATCAGTTTCGCATCCCGCAGCGAAAACCGTGGAACTCGATGTTGAACGAAATCAAGAAAGCGAAAGAGATTGTCAAGGAGAAAAGAGGTGAGATTTTCCAACCGATCGTGAAGGAAACCCAAGCCAGCGCGGAAGTTGAGATTGAGAATTTAGTCATCGCCTTGGACAGATTAATCTTAGCGTGCGAAAACCAAGACGTGGAGAATTTTGATAAGTGGATCGCCAAAGCCATAGAAGCGAACGGAAATATCATGGTGAACCAAGTGAACGACTTGCCATTTTTGTTACCGAAGCGATACCAAGAGTTGCCAAGAATGACGGGACGGGCGGAGTTAAAGTTTACGATTAAACACGGCGATGGGAGTTCGTTTGGGAATTTGAACGGCGAGCCTTTGAAAACCGTGGATCTCGAGATAACCTGCGACGGTTTTAACGCGCCAATTACGGCTGGAAACTTCGTTGACGCGGTGAAAAGAGGCGAATTCGATGGGAGTAAATTAAATTTATCCGAAACGGCTGTTATTTTTGGCAACAGCGATAATTCAGCGTCGACATCGATCCCTTTGGAAGTCAAGGCGTCGAATGAATTCGAGCCGAGATACCGGTCGCCTTTAGATGTTGCGAGCGGCATCGATGCGTTACCTTCCATTCCTCTCTCAGTGAACGGGAGCGTCAGCGCCATGCGCTCAGCCACGGACGACGGCGCTTCCTCTTCCTCCCAGTTTTTTCTCTTTAATTTCGATCGCAGACAAGCCGGTTTAGGCGGTGTAGCGTTCGAAGAAGGAGAGTTTTCAACCTTTGGGTACGTCACGAAAGGATTAGACTACGTGAGAGACTTACGCAAAGGAGACGTGATTGTTAAAGCTTCAGTCACGGCGGGAGAAGACCGCTTGGTCAATCCGAGCGTCTCCAGAGCCGATCGGATCGATGAAATCCAAGCAGCGGAATTAGCTGATAAAGAGTTGTTAGCAGAGAAAGGCGTTTGAAATGTTCACGATGATTATTGTGATGATGATGTGTTTTTGTTACCCTCAATTCGTAGTCTCTCTCCCTTCTTCCATTCGTCCTTTTGCTCTCCGCGTCTTCTCCTTTTTTGTGTGAGTTCGCCCAAAAACGCTTACGACCAACCTCCACCACGAATTTCTTAATAATATCCAAACTGCCTTACATTTATAATTCATACGACACATAAAAAGAGTGATGATGATGATGATGTTTGCATCAGCATCGATGCGCTGTCAAACCGGTGGTATTGGTGATGCGTGTGCTCGCACCGACCCTCTCCGCAACGCGCAATCAAACCACCCTTTCACCATCATTCGCGCGTCGTCATCTTCGTCAAAGTCATCTTCTAAAATCATATCTAAACATCAACAACAACAACATTTTCCGTCCTCTCGGGGAAGAAGTTTTAGGAATGGTACAGACAACAATAACAACAACAGCACTGATGATATAAGAACGAGGATGTGTAGCCTTCGTCGGCATTCGTACTGTCTTCGAAATCGCGTCGTTGTTTCTTCATCGTCGTCGTCGCTGGCGAACGAACAACCACCAGGGAGCAGGAGCAGCAGCAGCAAAAATGTGTTCAACAGCAACGAGGCTGGCAAAGAGTGGAACACGAACCTTCGAGCGACGTGCGAAGCGATCGTGAAAGTGAACGAGGCGGACGATGTCACGCCAGAGCTATCGTTGGCGAGCTACATGCGACTGCCTGTGGAACAGTACGTGGACGTGCCGTTGCCGTTAGGCGCGAAGATGACGAAATATTTCGACGAGACTATTAGAGAAGACGAAGGCTTCTTCGAGCTCGCCATCCCGGGATTGAAGTTCTTCACGTTGGAGGTAAAACCAGTCGTTAGAGTGAAAGTGAGCGTGTTGACGACGGATAACGAACAGAGATTTGTGTGGAGTGGCAAAACGAAAGCGAACGATGTAAAAGCAGAGGAAGAAGAGAAGAGAAGAAAGAAGATGAATAAAATGTACAGACCGGAACGCGAGGATGCGGATATGAGAGGACCGTGCGTTTTGATTGAAGTCGCGAGTTGTCGATTGGAAGGGAAGGAAGTCGAAAGTCTAGGCATAAACGAGATGTTCGTTAATCGAGGGAGCACGGCGTTTCGCTGGAAAAGCAGAGGAGATGAATCGTGGGACTACGGTGATTTGTTGCACTACGGCATTGGCTCGGCAGAACACGCCGACGCGGATGATGTTTCGAGTAGTAAAAAAGAGGGAGAAGAAGAGGCGGAAGAAGAGGAAAATAAATACGCGTACATCGAAGGTTGGACAGAAATCGGCGTCGGTGTCGATCCGCCTGGACCGTTCAAAAAGTTTCCGCGAAGTGTTACTCAGAGCGTCGGCGACGCCGTTCTTGGATTCACTCTGAGGGAAATCGAGAAAGCTTTTTTACGCGGGTTAGCGAGAGACTACGAGCGTTGGTGCTCGGACGCGGATTATAGACACCAAAGAGCGACGGCTTTCGAAAACGTCGGTGCTTGGACGGAGAAAGAGGAAGTTATAGATTTAGCGGCAAAGTAAAGTGTATATATAATAACGATAATAATAATTTCTGTTGTACCACGAGAAGGAAAGTTTGAATCCCCCGCTCTGTTCAAAGGCGCGTCGTATTTTTGACAATCTTTTAATCCATGCTCACTTTCGTTCGCAGCTTACCGACGCCAAACTTGGAGACGCCACCGCGATAGAACGACGCATTTCCTTTCCCACTAATTGAGCTCAACTTCATGAAACTATCGTCCAACAAAACTAAACTCGCGAGTCCGCACAACCCGAGCGTTTGTAACGTCACGCATCCAGCGGCGACGAAACGCCTTTGCCATAATTTTTTCATAAACCTCGCCATGAAAACAACCGCGGGGAACGAAATCAACCACAACAAGCCAACCACTCGAAAGTTTCGAATGAAATTCTTCGCTCGCCTGTCGACATCGGCGGCGGCAATAGCCGTTCGACCACCGACGACAAAAACTGCGGCATGAACTAAACGAATAAATACGAGGAGGAAACCGGGTAAATGTTCGTGATCGTGGAACGAGTTGAACATCGACTCGTATCGTCGCCCCCACGCTTCTAAAATAAAATGTAACACGGCGTTCCCTGCGATAATCATCCCACCAGCAGATAAGCGGCGAGTGCTTGCGCTGACACCATTGGGTAGCTTTTTGAACAAATACCCCGGCGAGCGCAACGCTGCGGTGATGTTCACTAAAATTCGTTTCGTCTCTGGATTTTCCAACGCTTTTTTACCGAGCAAACCTTTCGCGATGGCTGCCGCACCTTTAGCGATTGTTTTCGGCGTTGGCGGCGCATTCTTCTTCTTCGCATCGTCGTCGTAATCACCATCGCTACTAAAGTTGTTCGAACGTCCTCTCTTTCGTTCCCCATCGTCTGCGACGCCGTCCGCGCCTGCGACGGCTCCAAAATTCGCCCCCGTTCGTCTTCTCGCCGCCGAACCGCTTTCTAAACTCGAATCACCACTAAATACTTTCGCCGCGGAACTCTTCAAACTTTCCGCCTCCGCCGTCGTCGTCCATCCACAGACAAGAAATAACAACGTCATCGTCGTTATAAACTCAGACGTTCCTTGCGAGACTTCTGCCATAAAATCTGCGGGTAAGTAGGAGTACCGCCATCGCAAGCCTTTCCCGTCTTTGACGAATCTTCTCAAGTGTAATAGTTCAAGTAATAAGCTCATCATTTGTAAAAAGTACGCCAACATGACTAAAAGAACGACTAAATGCGTCGTCTTTTCGTTCTTTCTGTGCATGCGAACGGCCATGGAGACGAATACCAAACCTAAAAAGAACATGAATAAAAAATTCGTCACGTACACCCACCCGATGCCGCTCAAATCGGACGGTAAGTGTTGTCCATTATTCTTTATCGTGATATCGAAATGCAAAGGCGGAGGCTTCGCGTCGTAAAACTCCAACGCGCAATCCGCGACGACGATATACCAAAACGCAGCTCTTGACGCGTTATACGTCACGCCTCTTCTTCCTTTCACCTGTCGCATCGCTCGTAAGCTCGATTCGAAATACGTCTCCCTGTGCACAATCTTCTGCGGCGTCAACGAATCCGTGGGGGTTGCCCCTCCTGTTCCTTTAAGCCCCCACCCTTTGGACGACGGCGGTGTTTTTTTCTTCTTGTTATCCGCGGCTTTTCGAACGGCTTCTTCGTCCACCATGTGATTCTCGGGATGTACCCAACTGACGTTCCCGCTGTCCAAATCCACTCGATAGGAGTCTCCCGATTCTGGATCTTCAAAAAACTCGTACCCTTCCGCCTTGTGCGTCGCTTTCGGGTGCGGTAAATCCACGTCGTGCTCTAAATTTGCCATGTTGCATCGACTGTCGCACAAGCTTCCTTTCTTCACCTGTCGGTCGTACTCTTCGTACGATTTATCTTCAAACAATAAAACTTTCAACTTGTGTCTGCCACGTTCCCAACCGGTTTTCGCGGTTGATAATTTCACGCTTATATCTCCCGTTCTTCTCACCGCGAATTTACCGACCGTTTGCTCCGTGTTCGCGGAGTTTAGTTTTAACGTCCCGGTGAATCTTTCCGCCGATACTTTTTCGAGAGAAACGAAGAAAACTAACACTTCGAGGAAGAAAAAGAAGAAGAGCTTCGAATTCTTCTTTGTCCTCATCATCATCATCATCGTCGTCGTCGTCGTCGTCTCTCAAGTTACGCTCGAAGAGTAACGGAACAAATTTCTCTCTTTCTCTCTCTCTTTTTTATCGCGTTTTTATCGCGTATATATCAGCAACGAGACAACGACGAAAACAAAACCAACAACAACAACAATAACTTCCGTCACAAAAGCACTTTGATTACTGTGTGTGTGTGAGTTTGTTGTTGTAGTGTGAGTGTTCGTATTTAGTAGAGTGAGAGTCGTTAAAGAAATTTTTGAAGTGACGTTCCCCCAAAAAGTCATCTGTTGTTGTTTTTAAATTTTTCTCCAAATTTTTTTCTAAAAATTCTTTCTGACAGTCTTCTTCTTCTTCTGTGTCTATACACACAACAACCCCCAAAGAGGAAAGGAAAAGAAGAAAACGATGACGATGATGGCAGGAGCAGCAGCAGCAGCGGCAGCAGCAGCGGCAACGCAAAGAGTACTGCCAGTGCTACTTCGTCGTCGTCGTCACTGTCGTTCAGCTCGTGCTTCTTCTTTGTCTTCTTCTTTGTCTTCTTCTTTGTCTTCTTTATCTGTGTGCGTTCCATCATCCACGTCTTGCAGCAGGAGGAGCAGCAGCAACAGCAGCAGCAGCATCTTCGGCGACAAAGAACCGAGTCGAGCGACGATGACGATGCTTTCGAAAAAGGCTTGGTGTGGATGTAGTAGTATCAGCAGTAGGTTTATGAGTAGCTTTAGTGTGATGAATGGCAGAAGCAGTAGTAGTAGTAGTAGTTTTAACACGCCGAACAAAAAAAGGGTATTCAAGAACGACGTTGCAACTGCTTCTGGACGAGTCGAAGACTATTATTACGACGACGACGACGAGGAGGATTTGGACGACCCGTGGAAGGAAAGTTCCGAAGACTTTGACGACGACGAGGGAGGTGGCATAGTTATAGGCGCGAAAAAGCCAACGCCCGGGACTAAGAAGAACAAAAAGAGTCCGCCAAAGCGAGGCAGTAGCTTGACTTTGCCGACTTCTTCGCCGGACGGGGTTCGCGCGTTTTCTTCTTCATCGTCGTCATCGTCGTCTATTGGTATTTCGAGGGAAGACGACTTACCGAAACCTGGAGAAGGCGAAGATAGCTCATCGCCTCGACCGTTGGAGAAAGGCGATGTAGAGATATCCTTCTCGCGCTCGGGAGGCGCCGGCGGGCAAAACGTGAACAAAGTAAACACGAAAGTGGACATGCGCTTATCTCTCAACGGCGCCGTGGCATCTGGATTCCTACCCAAATGGGTCGCCGCTCGTCTGCGGATATTGGAAAAGAACAGAATCAATAGCGAAGACTGCCTAGTCGTGAATAGTACGAAACATCGAACGCAGAGTAAAAACATAGACGACGCTTTAGAGAAGATGGACGATATCATCCAAAGCGCGTCGGTGTTGAAAGACGTGGAAAACGCTCAAGCGAGGAAAAAGATGGAGAAGAGCGCGAAAAAGGCAAACGCCAAGCGATTAGAACAGAAGAAAAGCGCCAGTCAGAAGAAAAAGTTACGGTCGAATAAAGGTTTCGATTAAAGTATTTATTATACACATGATGCAGTTCTTACTTTAGAAAGGAAGGGTTGAAGTTGTTTCTCTTCTTGTTTTTTTACTTGTTCTTCCTCTCATCACGAGGGGAAATCTACGAAAAAAAGAGAAAGCGAAAGAAAAAAGAAAGAAAGGACAAAACCCACGAATTTAATTACCCATACTCTTTTTGGAAGGTTTTTTACTCGATCGTCCCCCCCCTTCTTTTTCAGAGATCTTTTGTGCTGTTTTCTTCATATAATCCCCTCCGTAACAAACAATTCACGTCTCCTCACCCGAACAAAACTATTCTATTTATTGAATACGTTTTGATCAAAACGTCTAACAATTACCACCAAAAGCACACGCAGTGATAGAGAGCATCGACATGTCCGCGTTTTCCGGTCCGTGGTTGTGGACGCGATCGTCGATGTTGAGACGTTGGTCTTTACTTTGTCTGAGCGCGATTGAGTGTGTTTTTTGCACCGGAGTGATGTTTGGAGCCTCGTCGTTGTTCGTAATCATGAGAAAAGAGGGACAATATTCCGAACTGTGTGCCTCGGATGAAAATGATACCGATCATACTAACGATAGTAATAACAACAACAACAACACCAACAACACTTTTACCACCGCAATCGCCACGTGCGCGAGCGCAAACGTGAGATATTCTCAAATCTACACCGCTGGAGCGTTCGGGACGCCGGTTTCACTTTTAGTCTGGGGCATCCTCCTTGATAAATTCGGAGTGCTGCCATGTCGATTGATGAGTCTACTCATATTCGCGGCCGGGTGCGTCCTTTTCGCAGAATCCGACTCTGAACAATTTGATGCGTTTATAGCGGCGAGTGGACTGCTTTCAATCGGTGGTGCGGGCTTTTCTCTCTCGCATTATACGTTTTGCTCGCACTGGGAGTCTACGCGATATTTTGAGACATCGCACGCCATCATGAATACCGCCTACGATGCTTCGACGATTTGTTTCCTGATTTTCATGTTGTTGCATCAGTCCGACGCGGAAATATTTTCCATGCGGCATTTGTTTTACAGTTTATTCTTTATGAGCGTTCTTTTCCTGGTATTATCGCACAAACGTGTTTGGGGTAAATACATGGAACGACCCGAAGAAATAGTCTCTGAGTCGGGAGCTCGACAGCTTAAGAATATAGGGAGTATGAAACGTCTTGGATTCAGTTCGTCCAGTTATTTTGATAGGAAAATTGGTCGCAGTGCCGCTACGCATAACGGCAGAATCATTAATGAGATGACGTTTCTGGAGCAATTGAAAACACCTCATTATCTGTGGCTCTCTTTGTGGTCGTTTATTTGTATTTATAGAATCATGTTTTTGCTCGGATCAGTTTTCGAACATTTATTGCTCGTCGGCGACGGACGAGATTACAACGACGCGAATACACTGGTTACACTCTTTAATGGTTTGATTTTGACTTCTATTCCAATATTCAGTTTAACGGGTTCGTTTGTAAATAAGTTTGGACTTGCGATTAGTATCGCCGTGGTGAACGTGCTTGGAATAATCTCGTTTATCCCAATTCTATACAACGATTCGTACTGGTCACTTTGCATCGGTTTTATCGCATTTGGAATATTCAGGTCTACTTTTTACACTACGATAACTGTGTATTGCCAGAATGTGTTTGGTGTGAATACGTTTGGTAAAATGTACGGAACTGGTGTCGGCGTTTGGGCTATTCTATCGGCGGTTTTGCAGTATCCGACGATGAATTCTGCTTTGGAGAGCGACTCTCCGAAGAAAGCGTTCTTCTATATAGATTTGTTCCTCATCGCATGTGGCGTCTTTCTGTTTGCTATGCCAATATGGCTGCATTTGACCATGAAATATAGCAAAAGAGAATTTGATCGGTTGCGAGCCTTGAAGGCCGACGTCGTCGGTTCGGCAACGAAACAACAGGAACAACAAGGTGGACAGATAAATATAGCATCCACGGACGACGGCGACGACGACGACGACGACGACGACGACGACGACGGTAGCACAAACGGCGATGAAGTCGTTAAGAGATAGACGCAGCAAAATTTAGTCATTAGAGGTAGAGAGAGGATGTGCATGTTTTTATATTTGTAAATACGCAGCAGAAGTGTTTCACTTCATACAAAGCAACATTTGACCACGTCGCCTTTGTCCTCTTCTCTCAGAATCTCTCTCCTTTTTTTTTTCACAACCAAAAATTTCTTTTTTTTCTTCATGCATGCATGCATCAAAAAAAGACACACGATTCTCTCTCTCCAATTACTCCCTTTCCCTCTCATTTTATAGTATTCTTTAACGGCGGCAACTGAGAGAAAGAAGGAGGAGAGAAAGAAGAAGAGTCGAATAATTATACGCCGCGCTGCTCGCGCGAAGAAAATCGCGCGCATATTTATTTATTTATTCGTGATACGATGGGAGAAAAACGAAAAGAGAGCAGGCGTTGGAGGGGGGCAAAATTCGTCCATCAAAACTCTTCTCCTCCACCTTGCAAGTCTGTTTTTCTCTTTTTTTGTGTTCTCCTCTTTTGTGATTACAACACTGAGTTTAACACGGACAGACTTTCGTTTTCGAGGTTTGGCGTTGGAGCCACTCGTTTGGACGCGTGCGCATTAAACTTGCTGGATGGTGTGAACATATCCTCTTCTGAAACGAGCGAAGATTTGGTTTCAAGACTCGACGGTTTAACGCTCACTGTGGCGGCTATTTGGGATCCCGGGTACGTTTCCATCGAAGGGGAAGCGGCGCCGACGCGAACGAGAGACTATCCGGACGTGTATTGTACC
>Ga0222716_10003311_pt1 | contig 12894 bp, 11 predicted proteins | sample C33_13DmetaG_FD_165044 | JGI IMG/M metagenome (GOLD analysis project Ga0222716, IMG submission 165044) | Estuarine water microbial communities from San Francisco Bay, California, United States - C33_13D | ecosystem: Environmental > Aquatic > Marine > Unclassified | place: USA: California... | reverse complement strand
ATCATCATCATCTTCTTCTTCTTCTTTCTCTGCGTTGTCGTCGTCGTCCTTCTCGCTTTGTTGATCGTCGTCGTTGCTCTCTCTTTCCGCTCCACCACCTTCGTCCTTTCGTCCTTTCTCTTGTTGGAACCTCCGTTTGCGTTCGTCGATGTCGGAAGATCCTCCTCTCGAGCTGACCGAGGCTTCGCTTCCGCCGTCCTCGTCCGAGCTTTGCTGTTGGCGAAGAATGTCTGGGACGTAGTTTTCGTCGAAAACGACCGGAGATTCGAAACCTCCCAACTCCTCGTCGTCTTTGTAGTTGTCGTTTCCGTCCTCGTTATCTCCTTCTTTCCCTTCGTCGACGTTTCCTCTTTTCTCTTTAAACGTCTTCGTGCCGATGGAATTGCTCCCAAACACGTTCACCAACGCGTTTTTCATCTTCATCCCGATACCCTCCTCCTCTCGACTCTTTCCCTCCTCCAACAACGCTTGCTCGCTCAACTCTAAGTTTTGCTTATATGCAATCTTCTCCTTTACTTTTTCTAAATCCTCGGTAAACTCCGCCAACCGTTTCTCCGTCTCTTTCTTTGCGATTTCCGGGTCTTGCTCTTGCAACAACAATCCTCGTTTCCGCATGTGCTCGGCGAACCGATCCGCGCTATCGTCTTCGTCCGCGTACTGTCTGAAATCAAACCAACTCGGCGGTATTGGTTCGCAGAAAATCTCGAAACAGTTTTTGCAGCAATTCCCCCTCGTGTACGGATTCTCCGCGTCGCTCCTTTCGCGGAAGTTTTCGTACGTCGTTTGGTTTTGCCAAATCAACACGACGTGGAACGCCGAAAGCGCAAAGACAAACATAAACCCAAACAGAGCGATTATGCCACAAAACAGAGCCGCTCCAGACGCTCTCAACGCACCAGTTACCGCTTGAGTGTTCACCGACTTCCCGGTCGCTGGATCCACCTCGTCGTTTCTCTCGTCAATCTCCACCAAAATGCTCAACACGCAACTACCCACGACGAAACCGCACCATAACGTCGTCCCAAACACGAACAATAAAAAATGTCTATAATTCCTCCTTCCGATGGTCGTCCCGACCCACGGACAGTGATGGTCAAACTTCTCCACGCAATCGTTATTTATCGAACAGTGATGCGCTCTCGGCGGTTGGAAAAAATTCGTCGTGTCGTTCCATTTCACCGTCACGAGTTTCTTCGTCGGTTCGTGCGGCACGTCTCGGACTCGTTCCCTCGGCGGATCGTTCCGGTCTCTCGGTGGCGGTCTCGGTAGTCTCGGAAGTATCCCAGGATCCATCGTCCCGGTTCTCACTAAGCACGCTATAACGTATATCGGCCAAACCGTCGAAACCGCTTGCCACGCCCACGAATATTCTCTCGACAAATCCGGCGCGACTGCGCTCGTAAACACCACGGACGGGACTAAAACTAAAACTATCGTGTTTAAAAACGCTTTGTAATTCGGACCGACGATTATTCGTCCGTCCCAGAAGAACTTGTCGTTTCCCGGCCATATTTGGTACACTTTTTGCCTCTCTCTTTCTCTTCTTTCTGAATCATCATCATCTCCGCTCTCCGTCTGCTCATGAGCTCGCTCTTCGTCGTTTGAATCGTCTGAATACTCGTGAGTGTTAGTATTACTCTTCTCGTCTTTCTTCTTCGGGGGAGCGCGTCTTTTCCCTCCTCTTCTTCTCTTTCTCTTCTCGTTTTCTCCTTCTCCTTCCCCGGGTGGAACGAACCAATCCGACATTTGAGATGATTTGATGCGCGTTAAAAGTACTCGAGATGAACGCTCCTCACCAAAAAAAGCGACGATAAAAACGCCCAACGATATCAACCAACCTCTGCGTCTCTCTTTTTCTCTCTCTCTCTCTCGGGCTTTGTTTATGAGTATCACTCAAGCCTCCTTTTTGTGAGGAGAAAAACGCCTCTTTTTTCCCCTAAAATACCTCAGAATGTTCCCGTGCGTCATTCCGCGCGGATTAGGACTTCGTTTCTCGGCAGCATCGTCGCACCAAAAGTCGTCGTCACGAAAGCATCCTCGTCCGCGTCGTCGTCCTCGTCCTCGTCGTTCGTTTGTTTTCGAGAAGAAAGGAAAAGAAACCAATCGTTTTGTTCTCGCTGTTGGTGCGACGACAAAATTCGAAAGATACAGGAGCAGTTGGAGAGAAACGCGGAGGCAAAGCCGCGCTTTGTCGGCGATGAAAAACGACGACGAAAATGGTCTCGAAGCAGCAACGTTCGAGGAGGAGGAGGAGGAGGAGGATTTTGATGATTTCCAAACGAAAACACTCGAAGCGTTTCATTTATTCGCGGTGCCAAATTTGGAAAGCGAGAGCAGAACGAACTACAAAGGGAAAGCGGGGAAGAAAATCGGGATCGTAGGCGGCGACCGGAAGTACGCAGGCGCGCCGTATTTTGCAGCCATGGCGGCGTGCAGAGCAGGCGCGGATTTAGTGCACGTGTTTTGTCACGAAGAAGCAGCAGGGGCGATTAAGAGTTACTCTCCGGATGTCATCGTGCACGCATGTTTGAAAGACGAGAGAGACGCGCGCGAGTCGGGAGTAAGTCTCGAGGACCTTCAAGATCAGTTTTTGAAAGAGAATAGGGAGATGATATCGAGGATGGATGCGATTGTTATCGGTCCTGGGTTAGGGAGGGATAGTTACACGTGGTCGTTCGCGCGTTTATGTTTCAGCATAGCGAGAACCGTAAACGCGCCCGTTGTATTCGACGCGGATGCGTTGTTCATGATACACGCTTCCGAAACGCTTAAACCGCTTGTGAGATTTACGATGGAAAAAGCCCCTCCTGTCGGCGTCAACGGTTACGTCGTTTTCACACCGAACGTTCGCGAATATACGTATGGTTTCGATCCTAACGATACTACTGGGAAAACTGTGGACAACGTGGACGCTTTCTTGGAATCGAGCGACGGCCACGTAGGAAGTTGTCACACGTTCTACCCTAGCATCTTAGCAAAAGGCGCGGACGATATATACGTGCATTTAGTGAAAGGATTGAAAGAAGGTCCAACGAAATTCGAGAACGTTCCGGGATCCAAGAAGCGATGCGGCGGTCAAGGCGACATACTCTCCGGAGTCCTCGCTGTCTTTCTAGCTTGGTCGAACGACCGATACAGGCGAGACCTCGAACGCGACCCGGAGACGATGACTAACGATCTAAAAGTCGAACAATACTTCCGTAAATCTTCAAAACTCGCCTGCTTCTCTGCCTCGAAACTCACTCGCGAAGCCGCGCGAAGAGCCTACGAAAAACAGAAGCGAAGTTTACAAAGTTCGGATATTTTACTCGAACTGCCAAACGCGCTCGAGGATTTGTTTCCGTCCGTCCTTTGCGACCCCGCTAAGGAGGAGGAGGGAGACGATGACGATAAAGGCCAGAGAGAGATTGCAGAGTAGTAATAGTAATAGTCAAAAAATAGTTTTAGTTCATGTCGTTTTTTCTCGCGTCCTCGAGTCGCGCGTCGTTGTTTGAGAAGCCCTCTTTCCTGTTTCCCTCAGTTTGCTCTCTTCTGTTCTTTTCGATCGGATTAAAAATCTCATCAAACGTCACACAAAACCACGCGCAAAAACCCGAATAAAATGCCGCCAAAGAAGAAAGAAGTGGAGGAAGAACCTCTCGGCCCGTGGTCGTTGGGTCGTTTTTCGAGCAACTTGAAAGTCGGCATCGTCGGCATGCCGAACGTCGGGAAATCGACCTTGTATAACGCGTTGACGAACTGCGCGATTCCGGCGGAAAATTTCCCGTTTTGCACCATCGACCCGAACAACACGCGCGTGAACGTCCCGGACGAACGCTTCGATTGGTTGGTGAACACGCACAAACCTAAATCTGTGGTGCAGCCGTATTTAGAGGTGGTAGATATCGCGGGTTTAGTGAAAGGCGCGGCGGATGGTGCCGGTCTCGGGAACGCATTTTTGAGTCACATCAAAGCGACGGATGGGGTGATTCACTGTTTGCGAGCGTTTGACGACGCGGATGTGATTCACGTGGAAGATCGCGTTGATCCGGTGGAGGATATCGAAATTATTACGAACGAGTTACGAGTGAAAGATTTAGAGTTTATGAATAACGCGAAAGCAAAGTTGGATAAAGATAGACCGACGGCGCCCGCGGCGAAGAAGGAGAAGGAGAACGAGATGAGCACGATTGACAAAGTGATCGAATGTTTGGAGAGTGGGAAGGACGTGAGGAATAACATGGAGAACTGGACGACCAACGACGTGATGTATTTGAACAAGTACGGGTTGTTGACGTCGAAACCGGCGATGTATTTGGTGAATTTGAGCAGAAATGATTTCCAAAGGAAGAAGAATAAATGGTTGGTGAAAATCCACGAGTGGATCCAAGCGCACGGCGGCGGGTCGTTGATTCCGTTTTGCGGCGAAGTCGAGGCGGAATTGCAAGCCGTGGAAGGCGAAGAGGAGAAGGAGAAGTGGTTGAAAGAGAACGAGTTGACGACGTCGTTGCCGAAGATTATTAAGACGGCGTTTTCGATGGTGCATTTGATTTATTTCTTCACGGCTGGACCGGACGAGGTGAAAGCGTGGTGCATTCGTAAAGGATACAAAGCGCCGCAAGCGGCTGGGGCTATTCACACCGATTTCGAGAGAGGGTTTATTTGCGCCGAAGTTATGAGTTTTGACGATTTGAAGAGCATGGGTACAGAGCAAGAGGTGAAAGCGAAAGGGAGGTATAGACAGGAAGGGAAAGGGTACACGGTGGAAGACGGGGACGTGATTTTCTTCAAGTTCAACGTGAGCGGAGCGAAAGGTAAGAAGTAATGAAAGGCACAAAATAAAAAACACACATATAGAGAGAGAGAGAGAGAGAGAGAATGAGTCAAAAATCAAACGCGAGAATTATACGGTTGTTTCTCGATCCATTCGCAAATCTTTCTTCGTTTGTAAGCGTCTTCGCACCCGTAAGCGGCGCGCATACAATCGACTTTATTCCACGGACAGTTCTTCACCTCCCTCAAATACCTCAACGCTTTGATGTTTCCCAACAAAGATGCCCACAAACACGCGGATTCGTCAAATTTAGCCTCACACTGTTCGACTAAATACTTCACCACTTTATCGGTGTGATTATACGCCGCGTTTCGAACGCACTCTGGGTCGCGTTTCAAAATCTTCTCTTTCACGATCGGTCTCTCTCGAACGAGATGACGAATAATCGCAATCGTTGCGTTTGGATTTTTAAGTGAATTAGCCCCGTTTCCTCGAATTAAAGCGTGAATGTTCTGTCTGTCATTCACGTCCAAGCCTCGATCGAGAGCCAGTTTGCACATCTGGACCGTTCGAATGTTAGATATCTCCTCCGGTAACGTAGGCAGTCTCGATTTGGCTTTAATCGACGCTTCAAAGCACTCGCGAGAACACGCCGCGAAATTGGAGATGTTTTTATCCAAATGCGGTGATATGTGGAACGAGAATATCTCCGGGTGCGTTTGCAAAAGTTTCTCGAGAGGAGCCTTTAAAACATGTATGTTTTTGGTTTTGGAAGAAGAGCTTCGTTTTTGTTGTTGTTCTGGTGTTTCTTCTTCGTCTTCTTCTTCTTCTTCTTTAACTTCTTCTTCTCGCCTTCTTCCAAAGAACAGAAGAAAACGAACAGACGTTACCGCGCTTTCAAAAACCAATCTCCACATCCTCCACAGACCGTTCACGCACGCGTCGAAAACAAAGCGTAAAAACGGTTTGAAATTTTCAACGCATATAGCGAACACTCCGAGACAAAGCCAAGAAAAAATGGCGATCGAGGCAAACGCGACGAACGCGATTTGGAGGAAGATAGTTTGAACCCGGTGGACGAAAACGTCGAGCATCATCGTCATCATCGTCGATATTTAGTTGTTTGTTCTTTTCTTCTTCCTCTTCTTTTTTCTCGTCGTTGTGAGCATTATTGCATGTGACATGTTGGATCTGTCTTTTCCAAAATGCGGCATTCAAAACGGCCACTTTTTTTCTTCTTGGAAAAAACAATCATCAGTAGAGTATCAAAGAAGAAGAAGAAGAAAAAGAAGTGCTGTTTTTGTCTCTCGCAAGGTCATGTCGAAAGTGACGACGCGAGCGCAGAAAAGACGAAGAGGGGAGAGAGATGTGTGGGATTTGATCGTGAATAACGACGATATTTGTTTCAAACACATTCTTCCGAGATTGAATGCGACTGATGTGAAATTCTTGTACGGAGTGAATACAGAGACGAGAAAGTTGATTAAGAGATCGTCTCGCGAGAGTGATTTGAAGAAGAAGTTGAAAGTGAGAGAGATGTCGTCGATATCGACTTTGGAAGTTGCGTGGGAGCATTATCCGTGGGGTACGTATGACCACGATAGGGAAGTAGAGATGTGGGAACCATATTTCTGCTGGAAAGTTGCTCAAACGAATAAACTCGAGTTGCTCAAGTGGGCGCGAGAGGAGAAAAAGTGTAAGTGGGATAAATGGACGATTCTTCCGGCCGCAGGACAAGGTAATCTGGAAATGGTAAAGTATTGCGTGGCAAATGAGTGTCCTATTGATTATAGTGCGTGTGCAGCTGCTGCCATAGGAGGTCATCTCGAGGTACTCAAATACTTACGCGAAGAAGCGAAAGTGCCTTGGGATAGGCATACTGCCAATTGGGCGGCTTTAACTGGTCATCTTCATATACTCGAATATCTTGTTGAGCGTAAGTTTGATAAATATTGCGAATGGGCGTGTATGTTGGCAGCCAGGAACGGCCACTTAGACTGTTTGAAGTACTTACACGAAACCGCCAAAGCGCCGTGGGACGAAAAAGCGGTTTTCGAAGCGCACGAGAACAACCAACCCGAATGTGTACAATACCTCCTCGACAACAACTGTCCTCTCCCACACGGTTGGCGATACGAGGACGGAGAGTTATATTCAGAATCAGAATCAGAATGAGAATCAGAATCAGAATCAGAATTAGACTTCTTTGAATAATAATACTTGTACTGCGCGCGCAAATAGTACGCGAAGCACCTTCCTCGGGCCAACGCGTACGGACATACATACAAAAAAAAACATAGAACACGTATTCACACGACACGTCAATACTTCCACGCGTGCACCGAACGAGGTAGGCGTTGTTCCGCGGGGCAAAAAAAGCGTTGTGTTGCTCAATACCGGGCTTTGGGGAAACGCGTCAGTTTTGCGAATCATACAACAAAGCACATATAACAAACCTCGAACCGATGACTGAAGGAAGCGAGTTAGTCTTTTTGTTTTATATCCAACTTTTGTGTGAAGCTCACCCTTGCGCTGACAAGAGAACAGAATTTATCTGTCGCCTAGAAATATTAGGCGCACGCTCTAACCAAGCTGAGCTCTAAAAGAGGAAGAGAGTTAGTCCCGCGAACACACAAAGGTGAAGGAAACGCACAATCGAGCATATCGATGCCATTTTCGGCGGATTTAGTATATAAGAATTTTTCTGTATTTTTGAAACCCTAAGCGAATCTTTCCCTCTGAAAAAGCCGCTTTAAACGAACGAGAAAAAAAAGGTCTCTGCGTGATTGAAATCTCTTCATAAACACACACACTCTATATAAAATAGAATCATGTTCGCCGTCTCCTCTACCACGACACAGTTCGCCTCCGCGAAAGCGCAGTTCAAGCACACCAAGAAGGTAATAATTTAACATAGTTTTAGCGCGATGAAAAGAGTCGAATTATTAGTAAAAAAAAAATGGAAGGATTTTGCGGGTGGTGATACGGTTTTTTCTCCGTCGTTGATCTTCCATCGTTTTTTCTATATCGACTCGAAGAATATCATCTTTTCAACGAGAAAGCAGCGTAAACAGAAAAAGGAGGAGTTTGGTTCGATGATCGTCGAATGAACAACTTTTTTTCTGGTTCGATCGTGTGTCGTCGTTTTTTGTCATCACGAAGAAGCGATCGTAATCAAAGAAGGGAAAAATGAGAGTGATCTATACGTGCAAAAAAAAGGATTCAAATTCGGTCTCATTTATACTGACATTTTCATTTCTCTGTTATTAAAGACTCAACAAAAGAGTAACAGAAAATCCTCCGTTGTCACTCGCGCGGACTGGTCTTTAGGCTCGGACGTGAACAATATCGTCGTTTTTAACACCGCGGCGTTGTTGTTCGCCGGCAGATTCGGGTTCGCGCCGACGGTGAAGAAGAACTACGGCGGCTCCACCTCGTACGCCATGACTGAAGCGGCGAAGCCGGCGGTTGGCTCGAGAGATCCGGCTGGGTTCACCGCGGTGGATGTCTTGGCGTTTGGCTCCTTGGCACACATCATCTCGGCGGGTGAAATCTTTGGCATGCACATGAAGTAATTACTTTACAGTTGTTATACGTACTAATAAGATCCAATTTTATACACTCATGTACCTCTAATTATAATCATTCGTTAAAATGGAAATCTCCAACAAACTCTCCACTGGATTCCGGCAAATGGGGCACTTGTTCGATTGAAATCGCAAAGCTCTCGCGCACTCCGAGCACATGCACATGTGTCTGCACGGTAAAACCGTCGTGTCTTTCGGTTCCGACAAACAAACGACGCACATGATTTCATCCTCTTCCTCCCGCTGCTGTTGTTGTTGCTGCTGCTGAAACTGGTCCAGGTTGTGTTGCTGTTCTAAACTATTGTTATTATTGTTGTTGTTGCTACTGTTGTTATCGATCCCGTAAATCTCTTGCAACTCGTACGAACTCCCGTTCACGAAGATGTGTTGCTTGACGACTTGTAATTTGACCAAATTTTCTTCCGTTGTGCTAAGAGACTGCGGCACGGAACAGAACGTCGTTTGCGCTTGAACACTCGCGTCGACGCTTTCAAACGCCTTCACGGGATCGAAATAGTGCTGTTGTTGTTGTTGTTTTTGCTCTCCTTCTTCTTCTTCTTCTTTCCTCTCCTCGTCGTCTTTTTTAAACAACACCCGATTCGCCTCCTCTTGCGTCTCCACCTGATCCCCGACGCACTCTAATCGTATAATCACCGCAAATCCATCCGTCGTCTCTTCGTTATTCGTCAAACTCCGCAGCGAACGCACCACCTCCTTCCCAATCGCGACGGAAACCGTCTCGCTAAACCCAGCCTCGCACGGCTTCCTGTGCGCCACCGCGATAAATTTGCTCGCGCCCATCCCCATCCATCCTTTCTGGCACACGTACAACGACGCCGCGCATTTCTTCGTCGCGTCGTACGTAAACTCGATCGCGTTCGCCTCCATCGAAATGAGCACCGAACTCTTCTTCACGTTCACGTGGTTTCGAATGGTGGACGTTTTCTTCGTAATCACACCGTCGTTGTTGTTATTGATATCGTTCGTAGTCGTGGTAGTCGTATTCATCGAGAGCGGTGGTGCTGGTTCCGGCACGAATCGAAGTTCCGTCCGTCCTTGTTCCTGCTGCTGATTCGTATTAGTAGTATGGCTCCCTCGTAACCCACTTCGAAGCCTCGCGCGCGCGCGGAGACTCGCTCTCGGATCGTCGTTTTCCCGTCCTCGACTCGAGTGATTCGCACCCATTTTCTTCTTTAACTTCTTCTTCTTTAACTTCGTTCAAAAACCACTTTTGCACCTTACGTATACGCGCGCGCGTGTGTGTGTGTATATACTCTGCTTAAACTTGCTCTCTCTCTCTCTTATACGGTTATTGTATCGATGAAGATGTGATGAAATGTGATGATTTATAGTTGAGATCTGGCGATTTTTATTCCTTTTTTTACTTCTCTCTGCTATTAAAAACTAATACGAATAACAAACTTTGCGGTGGTGCGATGATACCAACCAAATCTCTCTCTTTCGAACGAATACGAACGACGCATCTGAAGCTGTACTAAGCATAGCTAAAAAGAGCAGCAGCACGTATTATTATTATTATTAAAATTAATCAAAGAAGTCTTCTTGAAACTCCTCTATATCCCAGCGGTAGATGTACCCTCCGTCGCATCCGGCGAGGACGATTTTACCGTCGAAGGAAACCTCGGCTTGACGGACGACGGTTTCTTTCGGGAGCCCTTTTAAATCGGCGACGAGAACGTCGTCGTCGTTTTTGTTGGTGGTGGTGGTGTGGTGGTGGTGTGGCTTTTCGCGTTTACGTCGATGTCGTCGGCGGAAAAACTCATCCTTTTCCACTTTGACTTTTTCGTCGTCTTCTTCGGAAGAGGAGGAGGAGGAGGAAGAAGAAGACGAAGAATCGAAATCGTCGTCGGCGTCGCTATCGTCGTCGCTCTCGTAAAACTTCCACACTCTGACTAAACCTTTCGTGTTTCCGCAACACAAAACGCTCGCCTCTTTCGCCAAGGAAAATCGAACCCACCAGTTTTCCGCGTCGACCAAGTTGAAACTTTTCAGCTTCCTGAACGATCGCTTGAACTTCTCGTCGTCGCCGCCGTATTTTTGAATCCCTACTTTTTCGTCCTTGCTGTTGTTGTTACTATTATCGTTATTTTTATTCGTATTTTCATCCGCTTCCACCATAGCGGCGTCTTCGTCCGTATTTTTATTATTCAAATAGAAATCCGGCGTCCACGCTAATATTTTATTCTCCACCGATTTCGAAAATATAACCTCCCCGAAGTATCTCACGCAATCGACGAAGTGATTGTGCGCGTGAAACGTGCTAAACTCTGGCGCCCGAACCTGCGCGGTTGGAAACTCTACAATCTCATCCTCCCAAAGCTCTGAATCTTCAATCGCTTGGCTCACTTTCTTCCCTCTCGTCGACCAGACTTTCACCGCGTTATCCATCCCGCCAGTCGCGATGACCACCACGTCCTCTCTCCCGCTTTCCGGACAAAAGTGTAAATTCGGATGAAAATCCACCGACAAAACGTCGTTCCTGTGCCCTCTCGCTCCGGCGAAAATAGCCACGCACACCCCGTTGCTCACGTTCCACAACCGCACCGACAAATCTTTACTCGCGCTCGCGATAATATTCGGCATCGCCGGATGCGCTCTCAAATCGTTAATCTCCCCGCCGTGCCCGACCAACGCGCCGCAAAAATCCTTCTTCTTACAATTCAAAACTCTCACGACGCCCTTCGCGCCCGCGCACGCGATGTATGGCACCAACGCGTTCTTCTTCGAACACCAGCAACACGTGTAATACGTTTCGTTCGGATCCGCGTCCACGTAGCATTGCAACAACGTCGTTCGTTCGACCGTTTCTTCTTCGTCTAACTCTTCTTCTTCTGTTACATCTGTTTCTAATTCTTCTTTACCAGCAGCATTCGTCGCGTTATTGTTCGCATTAGAAGCGGCATTATTGGCCTTGGTCTTCTTCTTCTTCTTTCCATCCTCCTTCACCACAAAGTCGTCGATTTTATACAGCATCAATCTATTCGCCGCGCACGCCGCGAACACGTGGTACCACTCCGGGTGCAACGTGTTAAACAACACCGAGTACACGGACGTGTCGCTTCGTTTTCTCCTTTGTTCTTTCGTCGTCGTTTGCTGTTGTTGCTCGTTGTCTTCGTCTTCTTTTTCGTGGTGGTGTTCCGGGCAACAGTCGATGTTCCCGGTGAGCACGTACCGGAGTTTCTTCTTCGTTCGCGTCTTCGTGCCTTGTTTTCCCCCCATTGTTACTTTTGGTAGCGCTCTCGTAGTGTTCGCAGTATTTTTGTGCGTTTTTGAACGTTTCGCGTGCTCTTTTCTCAACGCGCGGGTGGTTTTCGTGGTGCGTCACCGGAGAGGAACTTTAAGAAGATTGGTGCGGGGAAAATACGTGGAGTCGTAGGCGTACGAGTTTAGGGTTTACTCTAAACCCTAAACCTTCGTACTTGTTTCATTTGCAAAGACAGACGGAATACACATACTAAACGCAAACATGGACGAACGAGAAGACGTTGGAACGTACTAAACGCAAACATGGACGACGAGAAAGAGGAGGAGGAGGACGATGTGGTATTTTCCTCCCGTCTGAAATCTGTCCTCCTGAACGCGCCGAAAGAACTCTCGCGCGCGATGTTCGACTTTGCATCATCCGCAAAATTCGCTTTGACGACGACGACGAAGACGCGCGCGAGAAGAATCATCATCGAATCGCACGACGAAGAAGAAGAAGAGAACGAAGAAGAAGAAGAAGAACGAGGAGGAAAAGGAGTTACGCTGAGATCATCGCTGCTGCGAGAGCGGTTGCAACCGTTTATTACGTCATCGAGCGACGACGCGGAGGAGAGAAGAACGAGTGCGTGGTTTTTGGAACAGTTGAACGAACGAGTGGTGAAACGAGTTCTCGTCGAGATGACGACGTCGATGGTTTCGAAGAAGGAAAACAATCTCGAAGAAGAAGAAGAAGACTGGTTTGAAGCCGTCGTCGAAAAGGTGGTTGAAAGCAGTTTCGCGTTCACGACGAAGAAGGAAGAAGAGGAGGACGAGGAGGACGAAAAGAAGGCTCGCGTACGATTGAAGAAAATTCTTCGTTCTCGGGCGAAAGAATGGTTCGAGAAGACAATGACTTTGACGAATTCGTCGCAAACGCGAGAAGGAAGGAAGAGGCGTCTTCGAGTCGGAACGCCGAGATTGGTGGAGTACGATTGGACGGCGTACGCGACGAGAGCGAGCTCGTCGCTGGAGTCCCTCACTTTGAACGCGTCCTCCGCCTCGTCCGTCTCCTCTGCCTCTCGCCTCCGCCTTTCGCTTCGCGTATCGAAAGAAGAGGAAGAAGAAGAAGAAGAACACCAACACCATCGCTTAGACTTAGACTTAGATTCGCTCTCCGTGCTCGTCGACGCTTTGCGAGATGCCAAAGTTGCCGTCGTCGCCGCTTCCGGCGGCAACATGTAGAGGAAAGTTTTACGTAAAACTCCACGACGCACCGCTTTTTTTTGCGTGGAAAAACGGCATAAAAAGCTCCCCTAATACTACACACGCAAAACATCATCGTCCCTCGCT
>Ga0222716_10003297_pt1 | contig 12913 bp, 5 predicted proteins | sample C33_13DmetaG_FD_165044 | JGI IMG/M metagenome (GOLD analysis project Ga0222716, IMG submission 165044) | Estuarine water microbial communities from San Francisco Bay, California, United States - C33_13D | ecosystem: Environmental > Aquatic > Marine > Unclassified | place: USA: California... | reverse complement strand
CAAACCTGAAACCCCCGCACCAGTAGAAGTCATAGGTGACGTACCCGCTGAAGTTAACTTTGACTTCTTTGCCAGTAAGCTGGGTATGGACACGATACCAGTTCCCAAGAAGTACACACCTGCGGATGGCCCAGCTAGTCTACGTGACGTACTGATGAGCAACATCAAGTACAGCTTTAGGGACATATTAGTCAAGGCGCAGGATGGTACAGGGTGTGAGCAGTTACGTAGGGTAATAAGTGGGCAAGCCGAAGCCTCAGAGCCTATGTGGAGAGCAGGGTTGTCTATCGCTAAGTTCTGCGAAGACAGTGAGAAGGCAGCGCACAAGATCTCTGAGAAGCACGCCGAATACACTCCAGAGCTTACGCTCAAGAAGCTAGACCTAATTAAAGGCCCATATCGTTGCACTACATTCGACGAGAACGAGGCTGGCATATGTATGGACTGCCCTAACTGGGGAAAGATCAAATCACCGATTGTTCTGGGGCGTAAGATACCCGAAGCCGAAGTGGACGAAGATGGTAACTACGTTGTCGAAGAAAGTTTTGATGCGTTTGATGAGTTTGGTGAGGATGGGGATGATTATTCGGAAAAAAGTACAGAGTCTTATTCCGGGTTTAGCGTAGATACTTCTACAGAACACGTTATACCAGTGTATCCCCGCCCGTACTTTCGAGGGATCAACGGTGGTGTGTACATTAAGAACGTAAGCGTCGATGGGGAGGTGGATGAAAGTGTTATCTACCATAACGACATTTACATAACCCGCCGCTTATTAGATATAGAAGCCGGTGAAGGTGTAGTTTGTAGGATACACCTACCGAAAGATGGTATACGAGAATTTACAATGCCTCTTACATCGGTGACTTCAAGAGAAGAATTTAGAAAGCAGATGTCCATGCAGGGCGTTGCCGTTCCACGAATAGATGAGTTGATGCAATATATGATTACATGGGTAAACGAATTACAAGCGACCTCCACAGCAGATACAGCGCACCGCCAGTTTGGGTGGGTAGACGACGAGTGCAGTGCGTTCATTGTTGGAGATAAAGAAATACGGCCCAACGAGACTCGACATAACCCGCCGTCCACACCTACAGGTGCGTTGATGCCTTACTTGCAGCCGAAGGGTACGTTGGAAGCATGGAAGGAGATGGCTAATTTCTACGGGACGTTACCAGAGTTAGTCATGCACCAGTACGTTGTATGTACAGCGTTTGGCTCTCCGTTAATGAAGTTCTTACCGCAGAACTCTTGTGCCTTGCATATACACAGTAGCATCTCAGGGTGTGGTAAGACGGCAGCGGTACGTGTCGCTTCTTCGGTATGGGGTTCTGAGAAAGCTCTTATGGTAGAAGAGCGTGACACTGACGCTATGAAGTTCAACCGCGCAGAAATACTGCACAACCTACCGTTCTATGTAGACGAGCTGACCAACGAGAAGAGTGAGAAACTCAGTGATCTAGCGTATCAGTTGTCTTCTGGGCAGCAGCGGGGGCGTATGTCAGGAGGGTCTAACCTTGAACGTGTTCGTGGGGAACCGTGGCAGTTCTTGTCTGTGACTACAGGTAACGCCAGTGTTATCGAACGTATATCCGTTGAGAAGCAGCAGCCCAAAGCAGAGGCCCAGCGGATGCTGGAGTGGAAGGCTAGTAGAGTATTCGACAGCACCGAAGACAAGAAGAAGACCGATGCGTTTGATGTGGCTATCACGGAGAACTATGGGCACGCGGGGATCATCTACATACAGTACGTTATGCAGAACCTAGAAAAAGTTAAGCAGATAGTATTTGAGAACCAGCGGCTAATAGATGAAGCGGCGGGGCTTACTTCTGAGAACCGCTTCTGGTCAGCCGGTGCAGCTACCACACTGTCTGGTGCGTATATCGCCAAGCAGCTAGGGCTAATTGACTACGATCTTGAGGCACTGTTTGCGTGGACTGTTAAGTTACTCAAGACAAACTTACAGTCGGTAAGTGATATGGGCGTGTCAGTAGAGCAGACCCTTAATGACTATATGACCGAGAACTACAACAACATCCTGATGATTAAGAGTACCGACGATCTACGTAGTGAGTCTGGTAATGGTCTGGATACCCTTGTTATACCGGATGCTCTACCACGCGGGAAGTTAGTTGCACGGTATGAAACAGATACTAAGAAGGCTTATCTTGTACCTAAGCCCTTGAAGGCTTGGTGTGCAGCGCAGCAGGTAAACTACGGTGCGTTTGTGGATGGTCTGATTAAGAACTTAGGTGGTAAACGTGGACTTATACGGTTGGGTAAAGGTACGCACCTAGAGCTACCAAATAGCAGGGTCATAATAGTTAATTGCAAGACGTTCGATAAGGAAGGGGACACGACAGCAGATGAGTAAAACATTTTTAGCAGCGATAAACGCTCAGAACAAAGCATTAGAGATTGGTAAAGAACGTGGTAAGCGTGCTTACGCAGATGAACCAAACATAACACCCATACCCCGTATAGAGCACGGTAAGTTCAAACGTAGTATACCCGACGAGGAAATTATGAAGGTGTTAGAAGCTCAGAAGCGTGGTATGCCGAGAGCCAAGATAGCCAAAGAAACAGGTATGAAACCCGCTGCGGTGTACAACATAACCCGCAGGTATGAACTAAAGCACGGTGGGGGATTTAGGGTCTTAGGTAAAAATGGATGACATCGTACTCAAACTGCACGATATAAACCCTGATGGGCTACGTATCGTTGTGGATTGGGGTGCTATGGTGGTGGGTAGTTCTATATTTATCCCCTGCGTCAATACAACCGAGGCTATACAACAGGTTAAGAAGATATGTGTAGCCGGTATGGGTTGGGATATTGAGGCAAGAACAGTAGTCGAAACACCTTATTTGGGTGTACGTGTTTGGCGTATTTTATGAACGTTTATGGGCGTTTATGGAACTCTATGAAACTATTGGACAACATAGGACTGTATGATACTATCCGCTGAGATAAGGTCATCGGTCTCCTCCCAGTGAAGTCTTATCTGCCTTCGCCCCCTACCGTGTTGTCCCCTCTACGCGGTAGGGGGTTTCTTTTATAAGAACCCTACGTCATCTACCGCACTCTTCATGTAAGGAGATAACAGCACACCATTGTGCATCTTGGTGGTGGTTGACATATGCCTACGCATAGATCTCTCTATAGTGTCTGGAGTTATAACTAGCTTGGGATCTATGTATGTGATCTCTTCCTCGTTAAACTCATCCATCTCATCTCGCACCGCATCGGCTGCATCAAAATCACCGAACCTTGTAGCTATGTAGTAACGTTTCAGTAGTTTCTGACGTTTGCTACGTGCAGCAGACTCCATACCTTTTGCAGCGGATGTCTCTTCTATCTCACGGGTGTAGCCAACGGGTGGGAACCCTAGTACCTGCGTGAGCATGTCACCGCCAGTAATATCATCGTAGATAGGGTCGCCACGGCGAGTCAAGATACCTTCATCTCTTGGGTATCTGTAAAGACCTTTATAGGCGTTACGTATAGCACCCGGCATCATAGACTCTATACCTCGTTCTACCTCACCATCCATTATTTCGCCAAACCCTTCTATAGCTCTGGAGGCCACACTCCATGCGGGACCACCGAAGTAATGCCCAACCGCCTCTTCTGGAGATGGGTCACTGTTAAACCTATCAGCCTCAAATAGCAGGTCAGTAAGTTTAACTCGCTGCGATACGTCTAGGCCCGTCATTTCAGATAGTAGTCCTTTGTAAAGAACATCGTTATCTAGGTAGCTACGTAGCGCCTCGTCTGCGTCTTCTTCATAGTCTTCTTGGAGCATGTCATACAGCATGGATACTGCACCATACAACGGTAAACCCTGCACACCAGCGAAGAACAAAGCTGACAGGTGTATACCCGCAAGCTGTTTCATCATGTCAGACTTTAAAGACGCGGCTAATGCTTGAGGTATGCTACCGCCCTCTACTCTGGAGTCCACGTACGTATCTATAAGACCCTTACCAGTCTTCAGCATTGTGTAGTACATCTGAATGCCGTAACCCTTGTACATAAGAGCTACTCGACCAATACCTTCGCGTGCGTAACGTGGGCCAGTTTCTAGCGTAGCGCCACCGTTTATCTGTTGAGTCTGGTGCAGGGCTTCTTCCGCTGCTTCTTGTTTCTGCTCTGGCGTAGGCGTTTTACCTCCAGCTATCTTGTTAAGAGCAAGATCATACGCAGCGACCATAGTAGTCTGTCGGTTCATAACTTCTGCATTGTGAAACATTACCGCAGAGAAATTAGTCACTTTATCCATGACACTTGTTTCACGGCCTGACTGATCTACGCTTAGGGTATCTGCTAAGAAAGACGAGTTTAGTTCTCCACGTTTAGCGGCAAGCTCTATTAGAGGCTTTATACGCTCCAGTTCTTTTGCTTTTTTATCATCTAAGTTTAGGTCAGTTCGCACTGAGTAGCTTACGTTACCCGCATCGTCCATAGTGCTGTTGTAGTAGTTGTCTAGTGAGGGTGTTGTGTACTTATCACCAAACTTCTTAGCTCCTTCAGGGTCGTTAGAAAAACGCTCTTTAGGGTGCGGTACGTAAGAACCCACAAACAACTTCTGTGCGCCTGTTATAGCATCCCAACCCGCCTTATACCCATACTTACCCGCCAACATAGGGTACGCAAACAACGGCACTTGAGATAAGTTAACCAGTGCAGAGGAGGCGTTAAGACCAATAGTCCACAGGAACGCCCCACGGTTAGCTACTTTAGCGTATTGGTCTGCTGGTGGGCTTATAGCAAAGTTACCCCGATCTACCATCTCTCCTACAAGGGCTATATCGCGGTCATTTCTAAACTCTTTGTTACCTTTAGGGTCTGTAGCTTCTCTTAGCTTATCAATCTCGTTTTGTATCTTATTGCTACTGCGGATTCTTGCCGCTTGTCGAGCCAGATCATACGCTTTAGATCTAGCGGCTCCGACTGCATCCATGTCGAAACCTAACTGACCTTCACGTTTTAGTAGTGATTTACTGAAAGATGATTCTGGTAAGGACTCAATATACAGCCTAGCAATTTGCTCTCGTGATTCCGCAGGTACGTTTGAAGTATTTAATATCCCTAAAACTTGAGCGACAAATGATCCGGGGGGTGCGTTGTTATCCAGATACTTTTTCATGTTGTCAGGGTCAATGACCTCAACATCGTAACCCATGTCCTCAAATCTCTCTATGGCTAGGTCGCGGTCTCCCAGACTCTCAAACGTAGGAGTAGCGACTTCATTGTCTGCGGGGTTCCTAACCGCCAACCAGTACTTACCCTTACGTGTTAGAGGGAAGTAAGGTTCGATGTTAGCTGCTTTAAGTAGCCTAGCGAACAGGTCGTTTTTAAGACTGGTTTTCGCAGACTCTTCTATGTTTAACGAGTCTATACGTCCTAGCAGGGATTCTTGTAGGTCTTTGTTTATAGCTTTGTATATGTCACGTAGTTGTACGTAGGCACGCCGACCATCTGCACTCATATCGCTGCTGTCGTATAATTTACGTAGCTCTTTATAGCGGTCTATCTTTAGCTTTTTCCCAGCGTTATCTATAGTTTCTTGCCCGTACCTATCTGTAGCTTCTTTCAACGATATTGATGGGTCTACTTGGTCAATGGTGCTGTCGTACACAATGTTGTTAAACAGCTTCATTGTGGTTTCAGACGCTTTTGAAGCCCAGCTTACAATGGGATCGAGTTTAGCTTTAACAGCCGCCTCTGATCGGTTAAGACTACCGCGTTGCTCTAATATCGCCTTGCCTAAGTCTTTAGCATGAGGTATGCCAGAGCCAATATCGTCAAACACTGCCGAATTAGGTAGTACTCCTAACAACCCACGTATAAGTTTTTCATTGCGGGGGTTTAGATTTTTAGTACCAAACACGGAGAAAAAGTCACGCTTAATCTTCGCACGCCCTTCTTTCTCAGTAAGGTTTGACTTAACTTTTGCCAAGTCACCCATGACCTTCCGAACGCCATCTTGAGTGGAGTACGCGGGTACATTCGGCAGACCACGCATCGCTATGCCGGGAGCTAAGATTGCTTCTATGAGGCGGTTTGCTTCGGCTTGTGCTGTACCACCCAACTTGTCGAATCCGAAGAACTTAGCAATTATTTCTTGGAATTTTTGCCATGCGCTAAACGGCCCACCCTTCGGATTGATTCTAGCTAAGTCACGTTGAAACTCTGGGTTGCTGTACGCTTCAGCTACAAACTCGGCTAGGTTAGTAGTACCGTAAGGTTTGTATTTACCATACGTAGCCTTAACATCTTCGTATAGTTTGTTAAGACGTTTGACTGTAGAACTTTGCGGGTTGGTTTCTATCTCAAACAAGGTGGCAGCGTGAGCCATTTCGTGCAGGAACGTGTAGGCGTTAATTCCAGTTCTCTGGTTTAAGAGTATTGCATTATCAGCACCCACATAAAGCCCCGCAGGTAACTCGCCGTTTCTTTCTTTAGCGAATAGCTTACTTAGGTTAGCTGCCTCACCTGCCGTCATACTGGCTGGGTTATCGTTACTGGGGTCTACAAGAAACAACTTAGTAGTACCAACGTACTCCATTAACTTCTTAGCAACACGGCGTGCGCGTCTGTCAGGTGTTGTTTTACTTAACGCCTCTAACGCACCCTTAACATCTCCCGTGTATAAAGCTCTGACTACCGAAGCCTCTAGGGGGGTATCAATCTCCTGCGGCTTACCGCCGGTTCCGAATATACCGAAGGTTGGTACTTCAGTACCGTAATCACCTTTGATTGTTCGCGTACCTAAAGACGCTTCAGTGGCTTTCTCTGCCGCTAGGATGTCGTTTGCTTCTGGTAGCCCAACGCCCTGTTCCTTACGTATTTCAGCTACCCTAGCTCTGTCCTCGTCACTCTTTGGTTTTATTTTTGCTCTTACGGCAGAAGTAGTGGGAGAACTAGCTTTTTCTGAGGCGGTAGCAGCTACAGCAGCGTCAAATCTACCCTCTTCGATACGGCCCATGATCTTAGCAACGCCTTCATCTATCTCTGACTCAGACTCTACCGGCTTGGTATCTGTTGGTGTTTCTCTTACTTCTTTGGCGGATCGTTTACGCTTGGGTACGGGGTTTACTTCTTTAAGGGCTAGGGATTTTAACTCTGCCAGCCTAGCCTTTTGTTCCTTATTTTTCTTTGGTAGGGCAACAAGGTCTAGTAATTCTGTAGCTAAGGCATCTTTACGTGTTTCTTCAGTTAGTGGAGCAGACTCTGCTCTTGCTCTAGCAGCAGTTCGTCCAGTGCTTCGTCCAACATTTCCCACTGTTCTTGTGACAGGTGTGACAGGTTCCACGGTATCCTTACTGACTGCTCCGTCTCCCAAGCCTTGTAGATCAACGACATCGCTTGCTCTATCTCTTGCTGCGTCAGGTTTTCTTTGGGTTGTGGTAGGTAGAACACGTTGCTTGGTCGATACGCCATCAGGCTCTCCTTGCAGCAGATTGTCGATATTGGTTTGTAACGCTCTTGAGCCTCTATTTCTACCGTACGTAACCAACCGCTCTCGCACAGTTATAGGTAACGGGTTCCCAGTTCTGGGAGAAACAGCGGGATCGTCTAAAAGAGCACCTTCTGGTATTTCTTGCCTTATAGGTGCGCTCGCCGGGACTGCTAAAGAATCTAGCGTCTGAGAAGTTACACGCAAAGGTTCAGCCGCCGGGACAACTTCAGGTTCTGTAGCGACTTCTTCTGCTATAGCAAGTTCGGTGGGGAACAGATCTGGTTGTTCTCGTTCGGCAATCGCGGCACGTTCACGACCCATCCGCACTTCAGCTTCGGGCATATCACCTATAACAGCTTCTTGTGTCACACGTTCAGCGTCTTGTTCTGCACGTTCAGTAGCTTGTTGTTGGCGGCGTTCGAGTAGTTGTTCTCCAGTAAGAGCCTCACCTTCAGACGTAATAGCTACTGTTTCTCCAGCGATAGCTTCACTTTCTGGTGCGGGTAGTCCCTGTAGTTGTGGGCCTACTTTCTCTGGCTCTACCCCCGGCAGAGGTTCTTGTACTTCTGTAGTGGGTCGAGCGACGGCTTCTTGAGCTAGTACTTCTTCAAGTGCAGCAAGTTCTGCGGGGGCTAAGGCTTGTGCTCTCTTTGCTATTCTTTGCTGTTGCTTGGCAGTTAGTTCGTTTAACGGCTTACTACGAGCAGATGCACTAAACCCTTTGAATACACGCTCACGTACTTCTTCTACGTCAACCGAATCTTCTGGTAGGTCAACAGTTTGGTCGGCTCTAGGCACTTCACCTAGTTCAAGCTGCGTACCTGCTGGAGCCAGAGCGTCAGCCAACTGCTCATCAGAGAATGCTTTTAACTGAGCATCCATAGCTGTATCAATTTCTTCGGTAACAGGAAGAGACATACCCGGCAAGACATCTTGACTCAACGGCCCATCTACAGTAGCGGGGGCAACACCACGGGCAGCGTTCATAAGGGAATCTTTCTCAGCCCTAGTTAGGTCTTGTCTTCTTAGTTCAAATTCTAGTTGCTGTTCATCTGGCAGAGTAGCTACACCATCAAAGGAATCGGTATCCAAACCATCTAGTAATCTAGCTTTTACTGCTTCTGCTTCTGTACTTAAAGGTTCTCTCCCCGATGGCCCTTCAACTGGGCCTCTAGGAAACATCTCGCCCTGAGTGCCTACCGGAGCATCTTCAGGTATATCTTCAGTTTGTGGTGCAGGGGGTGGTGGTTTTATGTCGCGTGCGCGTCTGCCAAGGAACAGATCAAGGACACCACCGGCTATACCACCAAATGTAGCGGCTTCTCCAGCACCAGCGAATATCTCGACAGCTTCGTTGTACTGCCGTTCGTTAAGGTTCTGTAGAGCTTCAGCAGCTACTTCTTGCCCAGCTTCGTACCCACCAGTCAGTGCGGCGCTACGTACTTTCTCGCCAATCGTGTTTACTTGTTCTGGGCCTAGCTTGTCTACTAACTTAGATAGTATAGGTACGTCGATGCTCTTAACAAAACGTGCCATAGGTAGCACATCAAGCAAGCCGATTGGAGCACCACGTAAGGTAGCTGCACTACGTACTTCTTCACTAACACCGGCTTCACGAGCACGTTCACTCGCCTCACCAGCAGCGGCACCGACACCCAATGCAGCGGCAGTACCTGTAGCAACACCTGTAGCAGCGGCAGCGGGAGCCAGAGCAGCTAGACCCGCAGCGGGGAGAGCAATACCTGCAATAGAGCCGAACGCCGAACCTAGTCCGCTAGTAAATGACTCAGGATCACCACCTTCAGGAGCAAACGAGTCAGCTACAGACTTAATACGGTCACGTAACTGAGTTTCAGTTTCTTCTTCAGCTAACGCAGCAAGACCAAGTGCAGCACTCTCACCTACACCTACGAAGCCCCTACCAAAACCTGTGGTAAAGTCTTCAAAGATGCCGGTTTCTTCTTGTGGAGGAGAATAAGCCGCCCTAGCCGCAGCGTACTTAGCTTGTCCTTCAGCCTGTATTTGCCGTTGCCTTTCCAACATGCTTGGGCCTACTGGCTCTGGAGTAGCTCCACCTTCGGATTGCTGGATAACTCGACGAATTAGATTCGCGCTCTCAGTATCTCCTTCAGCTTCATACAAAGCTATAGCTTGTTTAGCCTGCGCTAATGTAGGCATAGGTTATGTCCCTACTTTTTTGTTTATCAGATCCGCTGCCAGTATCCTTTCTTGTTGTACCTTTCTTTCGGTGGCACCTTGGCTTGCAAACTTATCCACTTGCTCTTGGTTAGCTACTGCTACAGCGTAGCTTGGATGATTTTCGTAAGCTGCGGCTCGTTCGGATATTAAGTCTTGTAGGGCTTTTTCTGCACCCTTTTCGCCTTGGTCTACCTTTGACTGTGCTCTTGAAATTCTAGTTGCGTACTCTGCGTCTACAGAGTCTATGGCTACTTTTAATGCGGCAGAAGCGGCGGTTTGGTATTTACCTATAGTGCTTGCGTCTACAAAAGTACCCGTTATGACCTGCTCTCTCAGTAAACCATTTCTAGCTTCTGCTAAGTTATTAGCACGCTCTTCCCTGATAGCTTTTTGTTCGTTTGCGCTTAGGGTCAGTAGTGAGTTCTGAGCACCTTGCTGGACAGTCAACATAGTCTTCATGGTGTTGTCGTAGCTAGTAGCAGCCTTACCACCTATGGTAGAACGAAGAGTCATAGCCTTATCTTCTATACCGTCAAGAGTATCTTCGTAGGCCATACGGCGTGCGTTTTCTTCTCTTCGTAACTGACCACTACGAGCACCTACGCCAGTAATACCACCACGACCACCTGCCGTAAGTAGGTCTATCAAGTTATCCATACCGGAAGCAGTTGTTTCTTCGTATGCTCTTTCTCTACGCCCCTTACGATCTCCTAACGTAGCAATGCCTTCGGCTAAACCAAGATCGTCTTTGACAGCCTCTGATCTAGCTTTTGCTTGCGCTACAGGATCTAAGTTCGCAGATTTTTCTAGTGCAGCTTTAATACCCGCATCAGGATCTATTGTAGGTGCAGCGGGAGGTACTACTGCGGGAGAGGGTTTGGCTGCGGTTACGGTTTCTTCAACTTCTTTAATCATTTCGGGAGTCATCATAACTCCACCACCGGGTTTTGTTTGTGGGGCTAAAACTCCACCGCCGGGTTTGATAGGCTGACTAGGTGCCATAGAGGGGGGTAGAGCTAAACCAGCGTTAACGTCAAAGGGTATATCTACATCATCAACAGAAGAGCCAGCAGAAGGGCCAGTTATACCGCCAGCAGAAGGAGCTGTAGAAGGTGCTGGTCGTCGCCCTCTTGGGTTACGTGTAGTGCCTTGCTGCCCTGAAGGTAACCTATCTTTAAGACTATCTAGGAAATCACTTAGCCCGCCAAATTGAGTCCCTTGAATAATTTGTATTGCTCTATCACGGTCAATGGTTCTACCTAAGCGTTTATTTAATTCTTGTATTTGCTCTTCAGTAACTTCACCACCCGCATCAAACGATACAATACCACCACCAGCTAGTTTAACTGGGCCAGCTTGACTTGCTACACCACCACCGCCTTGTGGCATCTGTGCGTTTTGTGCCATCTGCTGACCTGCTATACCGGCACGTTCAACTACATCACCTTCACTTGGGTTTATACCTAAGTCTTTAGCAGCTTCTTGGCGGTACTCACCCATAAGACCTTCTTCTAGTTGGTCTTTAACGGTTTGGGGGTTGCCCTGCTGCTGCATAGCCATGTTGCGTTTTTGAGCGGCAAGATCTGACTGCAACGCCTGCATAGCCAGAAGATCTATAAGTTCTTTTGACATGTTAGCACGCTGTTGTAGCCCTTCTGGATTACCTGCGTAAGCGTCTTGGGTACGTTCAATTTGCTGGATTGGATTGTCTATCATTCTTAATTACCTACCCTATGCCCAAGGCTTTTAATAGCGCCATTACACCACCTGATGCACCTGATAATTCTTGGAAAGAACCGGGAGCAACATATGATTGTGTTCTAGCGGCTACTGGTAAACCTTCAAGCATTGACTGCATAAACTTCAGTTGTTCATAAGGATACTGTTGTTCTTGTTGATACTGTAAGTAGTCAGCAGTAATACCTTCTTGTTCTATATTACGTTGGTCAGCCCCTGCTCTATTTATAGCAGATAAAGAATCAAGGCCATAACGACGGTCAGCTTCTTCAGCGGCAATCCTACGGCGTTCTTCTTCGTTAAACTGATTTCTACCGTACTCGTCAAACTGCATACTACGGTCAGTTTCGGTATTAAACTGATTTCTACGTCTCTCTTCTAACTCACGGCGTGCGCGTTCTTCTTCGTTAAACTGACTTCTACGGTTCTCGTCAAAAGCAGCTAGGCGTTCAGCTTCAGTATTAAATTGTCCTCTACGAGCAGCTTCGTCAGTACGTAGGCCAGCTTGTTCTTTGTTAAACTGATCTAAGCCGACTTCAGCGATACGCTGGCGCATGTTTTCTTCAGTATTAAACTGCCCCATCCTAGCATCACGGTCAGCCATCAGACGTTGTTGTTCAGTGTTGAACTGTTGCTGTGCGGTATCAAAAGCACTAGCGTAGCCCTTACCAGTAATATCAGACAGTAACTGTTCCGTATTACGTTCTCTTTCAGTGTCCATAATAAATGAACGTGACCCACCGAAAGCACCTGCTTGAGCGGCTCTACCAGCATCTTGTGACCGTGTAAGTTCTGATTGCCTACGCGCTTCAGCTAACTGCGGGTCTAGTGCAGCCTGTAGATAAGGGTTCATGTACTGCTGTGCAGCTTGCCCAGTAAATGCTTGTGGGTTGTAGTTGTTTTGGAATCTGTTCATGCCCATGCCAGACATGTCAGCAGAACCAGCGGTAAACCCCGGTGAGTACCCTTGACCCGCTGCACTACCGAAACCAAAGCTACCGGCAGTAATACCACCCCCGTAAGAACCCGGAGCCGTTGACCCCCCATAAGCATTTACATCAGTGCTCTGATTAGGATTTAGTGCGCCGTAGCCAGCAACGGCTTTATTCTGTAAGCCAGAAGCACCGGCAGTAAGTGGGCCACCGTAAGCCTGATAAGGTTTATCGGCTAAGGCTTTAGTTTTACCCAGCATGTCAGTGACATATTCACCAGACCATTCTGCTAAACTACCTGACGTACCTGCGGGTTGCCCTACGGTACTATTAGGATCTAAATCAGTCTGTGCCATAACTTACCCCTTACCTTTCATCAAAGAGGCTAAAACTTTGTCAGCCTTAATGTTCTTTTGTTGTTTCTCGGTGCCAGTGCCTTGCTTACGTACCATAGCCATAAAATCATCTAGGGCTTTTGCACCTGCGTCAGAGTTACCGTTACCTAAAAGAGATACTAGGTCAGCAGGTAACACGTATTCACCGTGGCTAAGTCTAGCTTCTTGTACGCCGTCAATG
>Ga0222716_10003295_pt1 | contig 12920 bp, 23 predicted proteins | sample C33_13DmetaG_FD_165044 | JGI IMG/M metagenome (GOLD analysis project Ga0222716, IMG submission 165044) | Estuarine water microbial communities from San Francisco Bay, California, United States - C33_13D | ecosystem: Environmental > Aquatic > Marine > Unclassified | place: USA: California... | reverse complement strand
GAATATCCTTTGTTAACACCAAAAAATCCTTGAACACCTTTACCAATACTACCTTTACTAAATCCTGTTAATGATTTTGTTAAATTACCTAAACCTAATCCTGCTAATAAAGCTGAACCTCCAGATGAACCACCATCATCTCCGCCACCAGTTCCACCAGTACCTCCTGTACCTCCAAAACTACCAGAACCGCCACCTACTTTTTTTAGTTCTTTTGTAAATTCTGCTTGTTGTTCTTTTTGTCTTCTAATATTATCTTTTTCTAAGTTTAAAGATTGTAACATTACATTTTGTATGCCTTTTAATATTTTGTTAGAATTTTTTGTTACATCTTTTATTTCTGTTAGACTATTTGTTTGAGAGATTTCTCGTTTTTCAAGGTCCAAGTTATTGCCAGACGACAATGCTTTACTAGGCACACTGTACCTAGGTCGCATTGATTGTGCTACTTCTTGGAATTGTATTATTTCAGCCATTTAATTATTTTTTGTCGTCTGATTTTGCTCTACTACCTGTATATAAACCAAACCAAGCAGCGCCAGCACCAACTACGATACTAACTAAGCCAGATTGTTCCATACTAGGTTGTGCTAAGTTCATATACCAAACTACTACTTTGTATAATAGATAAATGTATGTTGTAATGAATATTCTAGGAAATATTCTCCAACTGTCAACTGCTCTTGCTAAATGTATCAGTTTAGCATAAGGATTTGGTCCCAAATCTTTAACAGATGTATCTACTTCTAGTTCTACATTGACTTTTTTTGATACTGTATTTTGTTCGTCCATTATTGACCTCTTCTTCTTTTCTCGTTTTCTTCTTTGATATAGGCAACTAGCTGGTTGACATATATCTCCCTTTCCCACGGCATCATATTTTCTAATTCTGTCAATGAATATTTATGATGTTGTATCAAAGCAAAATTAGTTTCATAATAATTGGCTAGCGTTTCGTGTGAAAGGGCTACCCGAAAAAATCATTTAGACCCTCTAAAACAACTGTTCCCTTAACATTTGTCTTAGGGTTTGTCACTTCAATTTCGTGTCTTATTTTAGGTGAAGTATCGTAAAATTTTTTGATTTTAGCTAACACTTCAGCACGTAAATTCTCTAAAAATTCATTCATTTCTTTGTACGTATAATCACTGGCTTTGTATATCTTTTCACCTTCATAAACATAATCAATACCTTTTGAGATTATTTTAAATAAATCTTCAGATGTTGCGCTTGTTAAGTCTTCCGTTTCTTCTAAATCATTGATTGACGGATAACGTAACATAATACCTATTTTTTTGTCTGCGTCAATGACAATGTTTTTGTCGTGTTCATCATCAACTTGTACTTCGACTTTTGTTAAGTCAATATCAGCATCAACAAACGTTTTTAAATCATCTGGACATCTAACTCGTAAATGAGCTACTTCACCTACTGATTTAGCACGTATATTTAAAAATATGTATTCTAAATCAAATAAAGGTAAATCATCTATCTTCAAATTGTTCGTACAAGATGATACGATTTGTTTGATTGCTGTTATTATAGCTTTTTGTGAGCCATCTTCTAACGCTAATAGTAAAATCTTTTCTTCTTTTACTAAGAACGGTCTATACTTAATCTGTTTATTTTGCGATGGCAAGGTCAATTCATAAACAGGCGTATCAACTTTTGGTAAAGGCATAATTTAACTCCTTGTATGTAATTATAAAAATGGCGGAAATACTCTTCCACCTGTTACTCTACCGATTGGTAACTCTCGTTTCACTTGATTTAAGACATCTCTTCCAGCACGTCTTAATTCAGGTGGTAATTTATCAAAAATACTACTTGTCTGTATTTGTGGTTTCATATTAGTTCCTAAATCTAATGGACTAATTGTTTTAATCATTGTTGTAGGTATAAAATCACCTTCTCCAGTTTTTTCTTCTATATCTAAATCTTTATCTGTACTATAACGTGAAGCTGATCTACTTACACCTTCAACGCCTTCTAATGTTAAATTTCTCCAATTTCTAAAATTTAGTGTAATAGGTAAGTTAACTACAGAATTAGCAGAGGCATAACTTAAATCTACTGTACCAATTACTTGAGGATAAACTTCGTACAATCTAACAGCATATGTAATTTCTTCAGCAATTTCAACTGAACCTTCTTTATCGTTTCCACCAGCAACAATTTTAGGATCAGCACCTAATTGATATATATCCATTGTAGAAATATAATTGTCATAGTAATTCATATTGTGGCTATTAGAATCAAATATTGTATTTTGCCATTTTTCCCAAAATGATCTTTGTCTTAAATATTTGTCAGCATAAAAAGAACATTCTATAGTTCCTGGATAAGAATAAGCATAAGGCATTTGTCTTCTAGGTCCATAAGTTATATGATCTGCTGTATTAATATCTCTACTCGGAAATTCTATTTTATTACACATAGCACCAATATTTCTCAACATCTCATTTGATGTTAACTCTACACCAGTATTATCAAAATCATAATCATAAGAACCTACGGCTGGAGATAATGATTTAGGTAAATGAAAAATACACAAATATTTTGTTGGTCTAGCTAGACCACCGCCTTGTGCTATAAAGGCTTGAAATCTTCCTATAGTCGTTTCAACGCCAGGAGTTGATTTTCTTTTATCACCTTTTGTTTTATCAGTTCCTCGTTGTATATTTGCTGATTTAGCACCTCGGGCTGCCTTAGTAATTCTTTCTTCATTGGTATCAACAATAGGTTCGCCTGTAGGACCTGCTTTTTGTCCTATTCTAGGATCATTACCAACGTTATCTAAACTTTTATCTCTAGGAAAACCTAAACGTATATCGTAGTTTCCTATTCTTCTTCCGCCTCTTAAAATTGCCATTAAATCATTCCTCTACTTTGTCCGTAAACGTAACTTGCTGAACGTTTTTTAAATTGTTGTACAGGCAAGTAACAAGCAATTGCCGCTTCTTCAGCGTCAATTCTTAAAAAATTTGATCTTACATAACCAAACAAATATTTTTTAATAGTAGGTTTTACCATTGGTATATTTTTTACTCTATCATAACTAACATCTAATCTCGTATTTGGTTTTAGTTCACCACTAGTTCCATAATTATTTTGTAAATTTTCTAATAATCTAAATCGTAATAATGGTGCCAAATAGTGAAAGTTCAAACCTAAAAAACCACCTTTAATTGGCTCTAAAGGTAATACAAGTGGAAATATGTCGTAATATGGTAATTTATCTTTAGTCTTAGGATCATAAAAAAACATATTTAATCTACCTGTACTAGGTCTATTAATCAATTTGCCTTGATTCATCAACTTTCTTGCTGTTATTTTGTCAGCAATAGATGATACAGCATTACGATACCAAGTAGATGATTTACGTACACCACCTTGTCTATCTATAAGTGGTTCTAAGATGTTTGCCATAGTGCTAATATTTATACTAGAAATAAAAAAGGGGATAGCATTTCTGCTACCCCCTTAAAGTCTAAGAAGTGGAGAGATTACTCGTCTTCAGCAAGTTTACTAAAGTACGATAAAGTATCATCTTCATCATCATCTAAGTCAACTTTAGTCGTTGCCGTTGATTGAGCAACTTCAGGACTTTTCACTGAACCGTTAGACTTAGGCGGGAGGTCTGTTTTGTCCACCGTTTCAGCGCTTCTCACTCCTGTAATTACCCTATTCAGTTTCTCTTTGAGTTCATCATAGGTCTTAAAATTATCGGGAGCTAAGAAAGGTTTTAGAGCGTGTTGTTTTAACCAGATTTGTTTAATCTTGTCATCACTTTCAGCAAGTGGTGTTACACTCTCAAATTCAGATTTATCATAATTCCAATAGCCATCAACTTTTCTGATTTTTAGTTTAAAGTTAGCACCTTTCCAAAAATCAAATACGTTTACTGGTTTCTCATCTTCAAAAGCAGGTTGTAATGCTTCTGTGATTTTATCAAAAATCTTTTTACCAAATTTGAATAAGAATACTTTACCCTCATTCTCTGGATGTTTAGGATCACTTACAACTAGGATATTAGAGTAATAAGATAATTTTCTTTTTCTCTTTCTAGCAATCTCTTTGTCACTGTCTAATCCTGTATTCCATAATCTAGTATTTTCTTCCGACACAGGATCTTTTTGACCAAGTGTTGTTAAAGAGTTTTCAATATACCAACCACCTTTGTCTTGGAAAGCGTGTGACCATACTCGTTGCCAAGGTAAGTCTTCACCTTCAACAGCAGGTAAGAAACGAATAACAGCAAAACCATTACCTGTTTTATCTAGTTCTGGTTTCCAGAATCTATCATCAACATATTTTGATTTGTCTGATTTTGTTTCTTCGGGATTGAGATTTGCCTCTAGGGCTTTTGTAAGTTTGTCAAAGTTACTTGACGATTGTTTTAACGTTTCGAAATCCATATTTTCTCCTTTGTATTAATCGTATTTCGTGTTTATGTTACCTGTATAATCGGTATCATTATTATTTATACTACTTTTCACTTAACATTATATAATTATAATAATATATCACAATTACCCTAAAATGTCAAGCATTTTTGGATAGTCAATATATATTAAATTCTGTATACCTGCCCACTCACTTATCTCTACATCTACAAAGTTATTACCTTTTACACCTAGTTTATTTACTTTATAAAACTTAACTAATGGATTTTCAGTAAATACGTGAGCCCATTGTGTAATCCAATTTACTGATGGTATAGGTGCTTTATCAGCAATACCATAGTGTGGTGTATCTTTATAAATGTTATTCAATTTATGATTGGTACTATTTAAATCGTGTCCTATTAAAAATACAGATTTAGGTTGTTCTTTTTTACAAGCAATATAGCCTGCTGTGGCTCCACAAGCCCAACCTCTATCTTTATTATTAGGCATTATTTCTGTTAAACAATGTGATTTGTCGTTTTCATAAATCCAACTGACAAAAGCACTCTTATGATTAATTTCTTTTTTTACAACTTCAGGATCTTTGTTTTCACCTTTTCGTAACACACCAACAACACCTTTTAATGATGAACCGTGATAAACAAATTCTTTAGCATTTTGTTTTTGATCTTTGTTTTGTTTAATCACATCATACTTTTCAAAATCATTTACTTCTTTTTCAGATACATTACCAAAGACCGTTGTTTCAAACATCATTTTAGGTAACTTAGTCCAACTACGTAACCAAGTTTCATTTTCTTTTGTATATCCTGATTGATAAATTTCGTGTGATATGCCGTAGTCAACAGCACATAATACATCTGGTGTAAAATCTCTATACAAAGCATTACAACCATATATTCTACCGTGAGGTCGTAATTGTTCTAAATCAAAGTCTTTACGACTTTCACCATTACCAATAAGAAAAACATTATTCATAAATGGGTTCTAACTCATCTTGTAGTTTTTCAGATAAAGATTTTTCTTTATCTTCTCTTTCTTTTTTATTTACTTTTGATTGTTTAAAACTAATATCTAATTCTTCTTTTTCTTTTTTTAGATGCTCTAAAAAATCTCTACTCACTTACAAATACCTCTTTTAAAATCATTTTACATTCTGTAGAATTAAATTTTACAAACGACCTAAACTTTTTAAGACGATTGGATATATCTTTCCAAACAACTTTCTCTTGTATTTTCTTGTCCCAATTCTTGCTAAACGCAAGAAAGTAATCCAGTATGATGGCGGTCTGGAAAGTAATCTTTTTTTGAATAAGTAATTGTAAGACTCGTGGATGCTGTCCCCCAAATACATTAAAACCATCATCAAAACGAAGGTGACGACCATTAAAGTCATTATACATAGCATTACAATCTGTTCTGAAAGTGTAACTAATAGACTCTTTAACTTTTTTATAATTAATGTAGTTGTCGTTTCCGTCATTTCTTAATAAGTTTCCAATCCACTTTTTACTATCATAGATGAAGTTAGCAACAAAGAAGTCAACAATTTCATCTTGGTTATATTTCTTAGACAGTTTATGAAAAAAATATCTATCATTACGTTTTGTAAAGGTATCTAGTTTACAATTTATTTTACCCTCATATTTAAAGTAATCATACTTCTCACTGGTAAAGTGTAGTTTGATTGCCAGATATGTTTTAAATACTTCAAATCCACCATACATAACTATATAGGCAATTTTCCTGTTTTAGGAAACTTAACCATATTCAACTCTTGTGCTTCTATTTTGATTTTTTCTTTTAATGATTTATTAATCATTGGAGATACTGTTGAAGTATCTATGTCGTTTTGGTCACAATACCATAAGACAGCTTCCATATAAGTTATACGTTTCTCTCTTACAATACTCTCAATTTTTAATCCAAATTCTTTACTATTCATTATGCCTCCACTATAACATATTTTAATATAATTGTAAAGGGTGGTTACTAACGCTAGCGTTCACCACCCCATTGGCGCCAATATCTAAAAAACTAAGGATAACATCCACATTAATACAACTGTAGGAACAGTACACATTAATATTAGACTTTTATTCTTTTGCCATTTAGATTTAGTTTTTTTCATAGTCTTGGACAGCCATCTGTTTTCACAAATGTTGTATGCCCACATTACTTAGCCTGACCATTTAGGTGAGGAAAGAAAGCCTTTACTGTATTTTGGTATGCTTCAGCAAAAGGTTTACTATTTTTTAAACCTTCTTCATAAAGTTTTTGACCAAAACCTTGTATGTCTTTTAAAGAATCACCATTAGTAACAAAGTCGTTAAACTTCTTTGCTGTTTCAATAATGTCTTCAGCTTTCATAGTTGGAGCTTTAAACTCTTGTACTACTTGTTCGCCATCTTTTCTGATTGAATATTCGTACTCTTGTATTTTAGCCGAATAGTTAAAGTCTGCTAATTCTTTAGCTAGACCTAATAGATCGCTTCTTATTTCATAAGCGTTTTTTGTTGTGTTTGCCATAATTTACTCCTTTGTTTGTGTTTGTGTGTTATAGCATTCTTATTTATAACGGTAAGTTTCTGTTGCCACGTACTTACCAAACGCCGTCAGCCCTTAGGCTGCCATAGCATAACTTTCGTTAGCATTTATAATTTGACATTACGGTGTCAGCGATTTAACTCCAACTAGTTTTTATCAACGGTCGAACCTGAATCACCCCCCTAAAGCGCCAATGCGTTTTAAGTGATTGATTTGGTGGAGGTGGTGGGTACTGCCCCCACGTCCCAATTGACTATTATCTAGTCTTCATCATTAAATTCTTTTATGTACCTTGTTTTTCAGGTAACAAAGCAGTATTGAAAGAGTGAAACAATATACATCTTTCAGCACCTGATGGTATATCCATTGTCATTAATGACTCATTATTGGGATTAGCGTAAAACGTTAATAGGTAAACAGGTTCACCATCTGGTTGACTTCCTGCTCTTCCTAAACTAATACCAACGGCGTCAAAGTTATTTACTTTAATATAACTTTCAACGGTCTCTGGTGTACCACATACAACAGGCATTTGTATCTGATATAACCCATATGGATTAGCAGATGCTGTTGTACAAAATAATATAAAACCTAAAATTAATTTTTTCATTTTTCCCTTTAGCAGTTAAGGTCGCAAGTAGGATCTGTAAATCACCTTGTTAATTACTTCGGACTTTCGACTAATTTTTTATTTTGTTCTTCATAATATTTATAAAAACCGTCAATTGATTTCATCAATTCATCCATATAATCTTTCTTCTCTTTAACGTAAGAGTTAACAGAACCGTCTTCAGCGGCAATTAATAATACGATTTGTTCAACTGGTGTTTTAAATGTTTCTTCATACATTGTAGCATAAGCAGTACATTGTAAAAAGTAGTTTTCAATCCAGTTTTCTTTTCTTTCTGAATTAGCAGATTTAAAATCTATTACTGACAACTTACCATTGTATTCAGCAACACAGTCAACTTGACCAGCAATAGTCAACTTCGGACTATACATAATCGTTTCAAGTAAATGTACTTTTTGAATTTGATCTACATAAGGTTTAATTAATTTAAATAGACCTAATGGTAAAACATCTCGTACCGATGGTGTTTGATTTTTAATGTATTCTTCTACTAATCTATGTAGAGCAGAACCACGTTTGGCTGCTCTTCGCATTTCCCAATTGGCAACGTCTTCACCTATCTTATCTCGCCAATTTTGTAGTTCTTTTTTCTTTCGGATACCTAAAACCGAAGTTACTGACGGATAAGCTTTGCCGTCTATTTCATAAAATCTAAAACCATTAACATTTTTGCCTTTGGTTTTAGGTAATCCTGATTTGTCTAAATCAATAAATTCAAATTTGTTTGCCATAATGTCTATAATATATCACCTTTTTAGTTAATTGTCAAGTCTAAATTGAACGATAATCTAGCAAATGATTTGCTATTTTATCTGGTGAATTTAATAAATCCACCAAGTCTTCTTTTCACTGTGGATTATAAGGTTCGTACTTGGTCTTACCAGCAGTATCCCTATATGCCCTCAATATTTGTTTACGATTATCACCATCTGCCTTATAAGAACAGTGAATCCAACCGCTATTAGGTTCATCTAAATTATGAAATTCTAAAATCATTTGGTCAAACTCTAGGTTTTCAGCAATCCATTTACACAGTTCAGCATTACTAACTCCGAATATCTCAAAGTCAGCGGCTTCCCCTTTAGCGTGCTGTGAATTAACACTTGATCCTATTTTTAAACATAGTTCTGGACTACGATAACCACTTGATACTGTCACCACTTTACCATAATGATCTCTTACTTTTTGTAAAACATTTTCACAAAGAGCTTTCAAGTTATTCATATGATCTTCACTAGGATTATTATTTAATCCCATACGAACAGCAGTTTGACTAGCTGTAAGTTCTTTTAATGAAAAATTATTGCTTAGTTTCATTTAGTTTATCCTTCGCTTTTAATTTAAGCTTTTTTGCTTGTCTTAACTCGTACCAACCCATAGTTCCTCTATCAGATTTTCTTCTTTCTTCTAAAAGATTTACTTCTTTTTTCAGTTCTTTATGTATTATTTTAGCATCCATATTATCCCCTCGTTAGTTTGAGTATTTTTTCTATTTGTGCCTTAATAATCGGACCTCTATTCGGCCAATGTATGTAAGGTTCATCACTTTTAGATAGATTGTATAAAAAAGGTAATACAATCTTTTCTAAATCTTTAAATCTTTGTTTAATTGATTCATCTGTAATTTCTGCTGATTGAGTTTTGTTTTCTGAAGCAATTTGTAAAACTTCATTCATCATTGATTTTATATCAGATACATCTTCTTTTACTTTTGCTAATTCTAAGTTAGAATTTTCTATAACTTTTGGATCAATAGCAGGTTGTGTTTCTGTTTCTGGTTTTGCTGAAATCGGTGTAAAACCCCAATCTTCATCTAAATCAAAACCACGCATATAATCTGGTATGTCTGCCATTATTTACCTCTTTGTCGTTTTCTATGTTTTGCTAATACGTTTTCTGTTTTAACTTGTTTAATCGTTTTCTTACTATGTTCTCTTGCCAAAGCACTATTAGGATGTTTTTCTGCTATCTTTGACAATGTTTCTTTCCATCCACTATCAGTTTTACCTGTTCTATTACTACCAACACCACTAACAATATTTATAGAATTGACAAGTTGTTTAATGTGTGGATTAGATTTCAAGTATTCTTCACGTTCATCCATTGACATAAATTCAGTAAATACCTTACCTGTCTTTGTATTTTCAAAATCGTAATTGGGCATTTAATTTTTAAAGTATTTTTGTATCATTTCTATTTGGTCATCATATTCAGCAATTATCTTTAACTCTTTTTCAACAGATTCAATTACATCAGGATGTTCGCCAACACCAACTGAATTTTGTAATAAGTTTTCAATATTCAATCTATGTTTTTCAATATGTCCTTCAGCGTGTTTTTCTATAGCATTAATAAATGCTTCTCTTAGTTCAGCCATTGTTTACTCCTTTATTCTAAACATTCACAATCCTCTATATCTAAACCGCATAAAGGACAGTGATCTTCTATTTCGTACATTCGATACCTTCTTTAAACCAATCAGGCATTTTTGCGTTAGGTTTTTCCCATTTAGCAAATCTTTTTTTTTCTAGTATGTAGTATTTTCTGTATGACGCAACACTATCACCTGGCACTTTACAATGATCTGGCATAGCAGGTGTTGCTTCGGTACCTATTACATCTACTCTAGCATTTTTAGGTGGCACAGATAAGAGTTGACCTAGTTTTGTAATTGAAACGTGGTCTTTATCTTTTTGCCATCTTAATTTGTATTGTTCATTTAGTGCCAACATATGTTTGTATAACCACACATAGTTGTAAGCAGACTTTAATACCCATTGTGTACTAGGGTGACCTAGCCAACCTGCTTTGTAAATGATTGCTTCTTCGTTAGGATTATCTAGTCGCCATCTTTTTATCTTACGACCATTCTTTGTAGTAGCAAAATATTCTTTGCCGTCTAAAACTCTTTTTGCTGTACATAACATTTGTGCTGATTCTAAAATCATTTTAATAATGTGTTTATCACACATCATTTCAGCAGCTTTTACAGGATCTTTATCAATGTAAAATATATTCATTAGTGTGACACCCTCCTAAAGTAATCTAAACAATCATACTTTTTACATAATTTAAAAAATACATCATACCAATATGCTTTTGCCCAATTAGTCATTGAGTTTCTACACGTGTTTTCAGCATTTGTAACTCTACGTGCTTGTTCTGGTGTTAGTTTAGGTAGTTCTAATCTTCTTACATCTTCACTTGTCATCATATATTTTGCCTCCATCTTAATAATATATCACCTTTTTAGTCATTTGTCAATACTATTTTTTATCATTCCAATCATATATTTGATTGAGTTTTACTCGTATTTCGTCTTCATTTAGACCTTTTAAGTCACCTACAGTAGCAACCATCTTTCTAAAATCACGTTCTTTTTTCTTTAATCTTTGATTCTGTAGTTTAGTTCGTTCTAAATTCTTTTCGATTCTCTCTTTTTCATTTGTTTTCTCTATACTCTTTTTAAGTTTTCTTTCTTTTAAAGATATATTAGCAGCAATCAATAACAATACAGCAAGAGGATCAAATACAAAGATAAGAATTATAATTACTAATCTAACTGCCTCATCAAAATGGTCTTTTGCTTGATCGCCATAGATAAGTTCAGCCACATATTTTAAAGGACCTACATCTGCCTCAATTAATAACTGTTCTTTTTGTATAGAAAATTTTTGATTACTTAGTTTTGCTATTTCACTACTAGCATTTTTAATTGCTGTGTTTAATTCTTCTCGTTCTACTTTTTGTTTTTCTCTTTCTTTTAATCCTCTTGTCACATATTCCATATCAATATATTTGTCTAAGGCAGCGTCTAAAGAGTTTAAAGTCTTTTGTGATCTATCAATAATAGTTTGTTGTGTTTTGATTTGATTATCTAATAGTTCTATTTGAAGTGTATTATTTGAACCTGGTTTAACTTGGTCTAAGTGTGCCTTTGATAAGAAACCAAAGATACCCATTGATGTTATGAATACTAATACAATTACAGCAATAAACAAATAAGTTTTTAATAGTCTAGGTACTAAACTATTTTTCCAATTTTGATACAACCAACTGGCGGCAACAAGTTTACCGACTTCTAGTGCTGTACCCATAGCAATAATTGGTACAACAGCACCAGCAAAGATGGCAGCCAAACCTATGATTGAATAACCAGCTGCTATTACAGATATGCTTATAGCAGTTAAGAATAGAATTATTAAAAAGAACATAAGATTATTTATTAATTACTCAGTTTTTTTTCAGGTACATCAGGTTTCTTTTTAATCTCAATTTGATGTTCTTTATCTATTTTTTCCCACTCTTTACTTGACATTACAGTTTCAACGGTAGACATCATTTCAATCACTCTCTTATCGTAATCAGATGTGGTAGAAAATGCGTCAAGTGTTTTAATTAATTGTACAGCATCTAAAGGTTGATTATTTTTAAAAAACTTAGTTCTTAATTCTCTAAATTTAGAATAACTACTATGAAAGTTTAACAAGTTCATATACTCTTGTACACTGTCACACTTTGTTTCAAACTTTCTTACTCTCCAAGGTGTATTTTCACTCATACCTTTCGGCAAAACACCTTTATCTTTATCCCAAGTTCTAATACCAAATAAGTTATTTGCCTCGTTAGCAAATCTACTTGATCCCCAACCAGACTCTAATACTGCCTGAGCAACTAACATATCTAATGGTACACGTAAATTAGGTGGTGTTTGAAAGTTTAAAAAGTCAACACATCTTTTTAGTTCAATTACAAATTGTTCTTGTGTTTTGTAGTTCATACTAGGAGAATGTAATCCTAAATTCTTTGCCCACAAAGCGTGTTTTGTTTCTGCTTCTATTTGAATATCTTGTACAACCCAATTATTAGGTTTAAATGTACCAAAAGTGTAACTTCCACCTATTGAAAATATAATAAGAGAAGCAATAATTAAATATTTTTTAATCAATAATTTCTTATTAGGCATTAAAATCTCCTTACTTGATACTCGTATGTTTGATATTTGTTTTCTTTTGCGTCTTCGTATTCTAGTCCGTGGACTTTCTTTTGAAAGAAATAACATTGGTCTTGGAACTTTCGCATTTCAGCAAATATTTTATCAGCTTGAATTTGTGTAAAATTATTTAACACATCATCTTGCCAATTGCCTACATAGTAGACCATTTGGTATTCGCCGTTCTTATCATCTAAAAAGCTTTGAATTGCCTCGGGCACTTTTTTAATGACATTTTTTAGGTACTTATCAAGTTCTTTACTCATAATATAAAATCCCTCCTAGGATTATAGTGTTAATCCGATTTGTTTTAGTTTAGGTTTAAAACTGTAAAACAAAG
>Ga0222716_10003289_pt1 | contig 12933 bp, 17 predicted proteins | sample C33_13DmetaG_FD_165044 | JGI IMG/M metagenome (GOLD analysis project Ga0222716, IMG submission 165044) | Estuarine water microbial communities from San Francisco Bay, California, United States - C33_13D | ecosystem: Environmental > Aquatic > Marine > Unclassified | place: USA: California... | reverse complement strand
AGGGATTTTAATGAAGCATATGAATCATAACACATTTCTTATTATTAAATAGTAGATAATTTTATTTTTTTAGATTTTTAAGAAAAGTTGATATATTTTGCAAATTATTTAAATTATGTACTATTTTTATTATAAATAATTTACAGAAATAAAAAAAAATAAAAAAGAGGAGCTCATTTGCTCTTTTTTTAATAAAATTATGGTAAGATTTTTATGAAAATATTATATTTTAATATTACTATAATGGTCTTACGCGCGAACTCTATAATATTGTGATGGTAATATTTAATACTTTTTCGTATTTATATTATCACATTTTTTATTTTTAGTACATTCAAAAAAACATTAAGTACACTCAAAAAAACATTAAGTACACTCAAAAAAATATTTAGTACATTCAAAAAATTATTTAGTACATCTTCTGTAGTTTTACATATAAATATATATTTATAATATAAAGTTATATTATGACAAAAAAACATAAATGTTCTTATTGCAATTATGAAACTGATAAGTTTTATAATCTTCAAAGACATTGTAATAATAAACATAATATAGAAATTTTTGAACTTAATCAAGAATTTCCAATATCATCTGTTAATGAAGATTTTGAAATTGATAATAATATAGGTAATGATAATACTATAAAATATAAATGTGAAAAATGTTCTAAAAGCTATTTAACTGCTAAATTTTATAATGAACATATAAAAGTTTGTAATGGATTAAATATTTTAACATGTGAAAGATGTATGTTTACGTTTGCTGATAGAAGAGGTAAAAGTAGTCATAAAAAAAGAAATAATTGCAAACCTAAAAGTACTGCATTTGCTAACAATAATAATGCTAATATAACAAATAATAATACTATAAATAATATTACAAATAATATTACAAATAATATAAATAATATAAATAATAATATTACTAACAATTATTATATTACTAACAATTTTGAAAAAGAGAGATTAGATTATATTACTAAGGAGATTATTTATGAAAAATGTTTACAAGCTTGTTTTCCAATACTTAAACTTATAGAACTTATTCATTTTAATAAGGATTATCCAGAGAATCAAAATATTCGTTATGACAATAAGAGGAAATTAATAAATATAAAAAGAGACGATAATTGGACTACAATAGATTATAATTATCTTGTTTATAATCTTCTTATAAACAACTCTAAATTACTAATAAATTACTATAATGATTATAAGGAATATTTTAATAATTTAATAAGTAATATAAATCATATAGAAGAACTAAAAGTTTATTTAAATCATAATATGTTGGAACAAATACATCCTAAAAAATTTAACTTAATGCAAAAAGAAACTAAAAATAGTATTAAGAGTTTTGAATCATCTTATCCTATGAATTAAGGGTACTAGAAATAGTACATAATTTTATTTTTTAAGATTTTTAAGAATGTTTAATATATTTTATAAATTTTTAAATTATGTACTATTTTATAAATTATATAAATAGATATTAAGATATATATATATGATATATATTAGCTTTGATATTGGTGTTAAGAATTTAGCTCTTTGTATTTTAAAGTATGAAGAGACTATTACAATCCTTGATTGGAAAATTATCACACTAGCAGAAACTAAGAAAGATGCAAAAAATATTAATGATTTATCTGAAATTATTTATATGGAAATGGATACTATTGTAGGTAATTTAAAAGATGCTGGCTATGATATAATAGATTTCGTCCTTATTGAAAATCAACCATCAAACCTTAATGGTGTTATGAAAACAGTTCAGCATATAATTTATTCTTATTATAATCTATTAAAATACTGGGATGGATTAGTTAAAAATGTTGTTCTAGTAAATGCTTCACTTAAGCTTAAAAATCATACATATCAACCATCAACAATTATTAAAAAAGAAGATTCTAAGAAGAATTTTAGAAGAGATAAATATAAGAATAATAAACAAAATAGTATTGAAATTTGTAGAGAATATATTAAAAAAGATGCATTTTTAATAGAACTTTTTAATAGCAATAAAAAGAAAGATGATTTAAGTGACTCTTGTCTTCAAACAGTATCCTATATTAGAAACGATATTAAAGGAGATAAATTAATTAAATTAGAAGAAATTACATTAGACCCGAGTAATTTTATAGAAGTCTAATTTTTTATTTTTCTTAATAATATTGAAAAATTGATGTCATATTGTAAATAATTTAATACATATAACTATGAATTGTGACGATATTAATGATATTATTTTAAGTATGAATAGCACTTATATTGATACTGAAATATCTGATATGATTACTTATATAGAATCAATAAATATTGATATTACAATCAAATATCACCTTAAAGACCTTATTAACAAAAATAGTTACATATCATATGATATGATTAATAGTTTTTTGGAATAAAAATGTATCCAATATTTCCTACTATAATAGAAAAAATGACTTAATATATTAAGTGTAAAAGTATAGCAAGATGGACGACCTTGTTAACAGCATGAACAAAATGCAAGTAGAAGAAAATACTATGATTGAATATGTAAGAAATCTAAATATTGCAGATGATATTAAAGAAAGCCTAATTGAATTCATATATAATGATAATTATAACAGCTATCTAAATATTTATAATATTTGTGTAGAAAATGATATTGAATTGCCACCTATATAATAAGATAAATTAATCTATACAAAACTAAAAAAACTAAAAAAAATGCGTTTTTTTTTCATATAAAAATAAGATATAAACAATTAATACAGTCTTATATACATAATTAATGTCCACATTTAATTTAAACAATAGAAATGACAATCTTATTGAAATTAACAAAGATAATTTTACATCTAAATCCCCTTTTAGTTTTAATATTCCTTCAAAAAAATTAAATAAAAGCAAAAACGTGCTAGATGATAATTCTTTATTTAATAGAAAAAAGGTTAGTAACGAAGTTTTATCATCTCGTGGGTCATCAAGAGCTAGTTCTATAAGTGGTGATAGTACTATTAGTTCTGCAAGCTCTGATAGTAGATATAAAAAGAAAAAATCAAAAGCTCCTCCGTCTGAATCATCTGATATATCAGATGAATCGTCAATTGCTAGTGATGTTAAATATAGCAAGAATAAAAAATCACTAGATAATGCTAGTTCATATGCTTCATCTGATAATGGCGATGATGAAACTTCAAGTAATGTTAGTGGGTCAACAGAAGCATCTTCATCTGTTGAAACATATAAAAAGAAAAAATATAGAGCAGGAGACGAATTAAATGAGAAAAGAGAACTTTTATATCAAATGGAGCGTCTTGAATCAAAGGGATTTAAATTACCTTTTAAATTTAATATGCAGTCAGATATTGATGACATGAGAACTGAATATAATAGAATCATAAGAGAAAAAGAGATTGATGCATCTGTCCGTTTTCAACGTAAAATGCTTATGGCATTTATTACAGGAACTGAGTATTTAAATACCCGATATGATCCATTTGCTATTAAACTAGATGGATGGTCTGAGCAAGTTCATGATACTATTAACGATTACGATGATATTTTTGAAGAATTACATACCAAATATAAATCATCTGGTAAAAAGATGGCACCTGAATTAAGATTATTCATCAGTTTATCAGGAAGCGCTTTCATGTTCCATTTAACAAATAGAATGTTTAAGGAACAGCCTCTTCCAAATATTGAAGAAGTCTTAAAATCAGATCCAGAATTAATGAAAAGATTCCAAAATGCGGCAACAAAACAATATGTAATGGGAAATACAGGTGCTCCTCAACAATCTATGGGAGGTATGGGAGGTACGGGAAGTATGGGAGGGGGGATGAATAGTTTATCTGGTATAGCTAGTATGATGGGAGGTGGTAATCAAGGGGGGTCTGGTGGAATATTAAATATGGTTTCAAATTTATTTGGTTCATTAAACGAACCTCAGCAATCTTACTATCAACCTCCTCAACAATCTAATAAACCATTAGATGATATTAATAATATAATTAGCTCTGTTCATGATAATATTAATTTAGATTCTGATAACAATATTGAGACATTATCAGTAAGTGATGAAGAAATTACTTCTATTATTGAAGATACAGCTGATATTAAAATATTAAGAAATGGAAGAGGAAAAAAACAACAACAAAATACAAGAACACTTAATTTATAAAACATATAAACAATTATTATTTAATAATATTTAATAATATGATTACAATAGCATATTTATTTTTTTGGGATAGCGATTTTAACGATATGTATTTTACTAAATTTATTAAACATCATTTCGGAGAAGTTAAAGAGGTAAAAGTAGAAGATAATCCAGATATATTATTTGTTTCTGTTTTAGGCGGTAATATTGCTTGTATTAAAGATATTAAAGCTAAAATTAAAATATTTTTTACAGGAGAAAACCTTTCATATAATCCTTATCATCATCAATTCAACGATAATAATGTTTTAAAACAAAATTTTGATATACTAACGGGATTTAAATATGATTATGATGTGAGATTACCATTATGGATAATATATTATGATTATTATGATTACGATGAATCAGCAGATAATATTATAAAATTTCTTCAATCATCTTATGATAAGAATAAAAGTAATAAAGAGTTTTTTTGCACCTTAATATCTAGAAATAAGGTATGTCAAAATAATTTAAGACCATATTTGTATAAAATTATTTCAAGATACGGTAAAGTAACATGTGCAGGTTCATTATTTAATAATCATAATGAAAGAATACCTGATACACCAGCTGATAAAATAAAACATATTTCAAAATCAATATTTAACATTTGTCCTGAGAATTCAAACGGAGAAGCATATTTTACAGAAAAATTAATTCAAGCATTAGAAGCAGGGACAATTCCAATATATTGGTCATCTGAAATTCCAGAAGCAAATATTATTAATAGAAATAAATATATATATTGCGATATTAATAATATTGAAAAATTTGAAAAAACATTACACGATTCTCTTGTTAATAAAGATGTAAGACATACATATTTAGATGGTGACGTTTTTACAAAAGACGCAGGAACTCACATTAAAAAGATTTATGATGATTTAAAAAATAATATTAAAAAACAATTAGACGAAAAAAATATACCATATGAACTTAAAATAAATTAACGGGATAATTTCTGTAAATCTTTAGATGATTTCTTTAAGAATTTGCTAACGTCTCTTGAAGATTTCATTAATTTACTAGGTGTTTTTTTAAGACTGCTTATAGGATTATATATGTCTTCTTTTAATTCATCTTCCATGCTTCCTACTTTTTCTAAAACTAATGAAAGCGAGTTAGTTAACACAGGTATAACTATTCCTGTTAATATTGATACAAAGAATAATAATACTTCTATGAAAGAACCAATCATAATTATTTCACGACTAATATCTTCCGAACATTTGCATTTTTCATTAATTAAGAATCTTACATATATGAATGTAGAATAGATATAATATATGAAAATTACATAGAATACAATTATTAATATAGCATATAACATAGCAATAGAAGAACCAAACATTTCACGAATAACATCAAGTGAAACAAAAGCGGTTATTAGTAAAAATGCTAATGAAATAATACTATATGTTTTAATAAAAGTTCTTTCAGGGGTATTAGAACAGTCACATCCAATATTTTCTAATTTAGTTACATATAAATATGTAATAGTAATTAAAACAAATATTAATAAATTAATAATTAAACCACCAATATATCTCATATTGAATTCTGTCATAGTGTATTTATCTATCTATAATAAATATAATAATTTATTATTTTTTCCCAATAATGTTATATATATGAAATTTAGATGAATTTTCAAAAATAGATAAATCCATATTATTAAAATTATTTATAATTTCTTCATTTTTATAATATGAAATAATAATTATAATATCTTCTAATAATATATCTATTACATGTCTATACATATTAGATGAAGTCGAAATATAATTAATTAAATATGAATATATATTATCTAAAAGTTCTTTTATTTTTATTGAATCTTTAACAAGTAATATTAAAATTGTTATAATTGCATTATTCTTTTTTTTCCATTTTACATATTCACAGTATAAATTATATATCACATCATCTTCGTTACCGGTCATTAATTCATTTTCTAAAATATATTGAGGCGGTATCCATTCTTTATTTGTAATAAAATTATTCCAGATTTCTTCAATATTATTTTTAACAATTTCATTATCTAGAAAATCAAATATTTTAATATTAAGATTAATATTGAGATTTTTAATATCACTCTTTATTATAAAATTATAAAGTATATCAAAAAAATCTTTATCATTACCATTCTGTTTTATAATATCTTGGATTTTTATATATATATCTTTTTTTTTTATTTCTGTTAATTTATTGAGATAACTAATAAACTCTCTTTTATTCTTTGATTTATCACTAAAATCATTTATAAGAGTATGTATTTTATTTTTAACAACATAAGTATCCTTATCAAATTTCTTTTTTTTATCCCATATTAATTTTGAATTATAAGCAGAATTAAAACATGTATATTTTTGTATATCTTCAGTTTTTTTTAAATAATTGCAGGGAATATCTTGATTCTTTATAGTTTTCATTTTATTAACAAAGACATTAGTTCCTATAATAATATTTGAATTCATTATGTATTATAACATATATATTAATATCTTATATATATAAAAAAATGATATATTAATATAATAAACAAGATATATAACATTCAATAAATGAATAATCATATTAAATTATTAAATAAACTATGTGACATTTATGAAGATAAATTAATATATCGTACTATTATTGTAACAAACAGCAAAAAAGATAGTAATACTTTATATCATATTTTAAACGATGCTCATTATTCTGCACTTATTGTTAATGAAATTATCGAAGATATTAAGTATAATGAATTAGATAAGAGAATCATTATTATTTCTCATAATAAATTTATTAAATTTGTAGAACATTTAAATAATAAATATGGAATCGATAATTCATCATATAATCTCATTTTATTTTCTGATAGTATTAATTGTGAGCAAATTAATATGTTAGAAAATTATTATAATAATTTATCAAAAAAAGTTACATGTTGTTAACAATATTAACAAGAATATATATTATTATTTATATGTTTATTATTTAATTCGTCTATGTATTCATACCATTCTTTAATAACAATTCTATAAAATTTATATAATAGAAATTCTGTTGATTGTTCGTATACTGAACATTCTATATAATTTTTATTTTTTTCCAAGTATTTCTCATAGAAAAATTGATACATTTCCAATACATTTCTTTTATATTTATTTATAAATGACTGTAATTCTTTATTATCATTTAATATTTTATGAACGGTAATATCTGTTTTATTATTTTTAACTGTATTTTTTATATATTTTATAACATCAAATATAGTGTTTAATATTTTTTCATTATATATTTTGTATGTAAAGATGGTTTTTAATTCATCTTCTGTAATATTTTTATAATCTTTAATATTCTTATTATCTATAATTAAAAAATCAAAAAAATATATAGAATAATATATATATTTGTGATTGAAATCTATGAATTTCATTTATATATATATAATAGAATAAATGAAAGGTATATTTCATGAACAAAATATATGAAACAAATATTAGAAATTTAATAAATAATTTACCTTAATAATAATAACCTAGTTATATAGTAGAATGAAAAGAGGAAATTTCAAAGGTTCTAAAGGATATTCCCGTTCTTCATCTAAAACTGATTATAGTGTTTATATATTATTAGGTTTATTAATATTATCATCAATAACATTTATATTTATATCACAAAAATATAATAGTTCATATGAACCTTTTGAAAATGAAAAAAAGACAAGAATAGAATATTATTATAAGGATGGATGTCCACACTGTGATAGTTTCAAGCCTATTTGGGATTTAATATCAAATGATAAAGAATTATTAAAAATCGTAGATTTTAAAGAATATGATTTGAAAAAAGACGGAGACAGAGCTTCTAAATTTTTAATCAATTCCATACCTGAAATAATTTCAGTAAATATAAATCCTGTTACACCAGATAAAGAATTAAAAGAAAAGTTTGAAGAAGATAGAACAGTAGAAAATTTAAAAAAATTTATTAAAAAAAACGCATAAAGTAATTTTTTTCATATATAAGATAAAAATATATATATTTATTAAATGGGTGCTGGGTTATTACAATTAGTTTTATCAAGTCAACACGACCAATTTATTACACAAAATCCACAAATAAGTTATTTTAAATATAGTTATAAAAGACATACTGCATTTTCAAATGAAAGTATAAGACTTCAATTTAGTAATAATACGAATTTAAGTACAACAAAACAAAATACTTGTAACTGTGAAATAGGAAGATATGGTGATTTATTAAGTAATGTTTATTTTGGTTTTACATTACCAGCTATATATTCAACAAATAAACATAGATTTAGGTGGGTAGAAAATGTAGGAAATGTTATAATAAAAAGGGCGACAGTAACAATAGGCGGTGTAGAAATAGATTCTTTAACAGGAGAATGGATGAATATATGGAATGAATTGACATTAAAAGATGAGAATTCTAGTAAAATATTAGGTAATACTAGCGAATTGATAAATCCAACATTATTGCAACCTCGAATAAGTGTAACAAATAATCGTTTTAGTTATATATTTTATCCAGAAGCAATTTATAATAATGGTGATAGTCCTTCAATTAATGAAAAAACAATCTATACACCACTAAATTTTTGGTTTACTCGTAATCCATCACTTGCTCTACCATTATTAAAATTACAATTTTCAGAAATTAATATAAATATAGAATTAGAAACAAGTGAAGTTTTATATCAAGTATATTCAACAATATTAGAAATATATATAAGTCCAAAATATTATAATCAGCTTCATGGTGAAAAAATTAATATTACAAACTTTTGCAGTAATTCAAGTTCTAATGAAGATGTTCCAATAAAAGCTTTTATTGAAGCAAATTATATATTTTTAGATACAAATGAGCGTAATTCATTATTATTATTACCAAATATAAAGTATTTAGTAGAACAAATATCATTTACACAAGAACTAGGTATAAAATCAACATTAACAAAATCAATAAATAATAATAGTCCCACAAAAGAAATTATTTGGACTTTAAAAAGAGACGACTATTTAGATTTTAATTATCATAATAATTATACTGCTACATATGAATTTAATGAACAATTTAAAATATTAGAAAAAGCTTCTATTAAATGGAATAGAAGTAATTTACGCGTAGAAGAAAAAGATGCAGATTTTTATAGTTATGTTCAACCATATCAATATCATTCTAAGATACCTAAAATGGGTATTTATTGCTACTCTTTTTCTCTTTTCCCTGAAAAATTACAGCCATCGGGAACATTTAATGGTTCTCAAGTTAAAACAGAAATATCTGTAACAGTAAATAATAAATATAATAATGATTTTATAAATAATAAATTATCATTAAAATACCTACCTTTAAAAGAAAGAGAAATTAGTTATATTTTAGATATATACACAATAGGATATAATGTATTTGAAATAATAAGTGGTGCAGCAGGAATGAAATTTACTATTTAGAATAGATAATAATTTATTTTTTTATTATATAATTTATAATTAGTATATAAAATGGATTTGATGATATTAATAGTGGTATTATTAGGTGCATTTTTATTGTATTATTTAATAGAAACTATTCGATCTTTACATCAAGAGATAAAAGAAATTAAAAATAAATGTGTAACAACAAATGATGGAAAAAATAATGATATAAAATTTGAAACTAAAACAAATGATCCTGTAAAAGGAATTAATAATGTATTAGTTAATAATTTAAGTAATTTAAAAAATTATTTTGATATAAATAAATAAACATATTTATATATACTTTATATACTTTATTATATGCCACGTAAGACTAAAACACCAATAGAAAAAACTGAAAAAAAATCAAAAAAAAATTTAATGAATACTATGGTAAAAGATATATCTTTAGATAACGAAGATATAATATTACAATTACCAATATCAGATAATGATATTAATAAGAATAATTCTAATGACATAACATATAATAATGATATATCATCTACAAATAATGATATAATTAACGAACCAGTTGCATATGATCCAACAAGTTTCTATATAAATGATAATTTAGAGATAGAGGAGGATAATTTATTTAATATTGAAAATGTAGAACAACCAGAGTTAAATCAATATCGTGTTAATATAAATTCTACTAATAACTGTTTTTGGTGTTGCCATCCTATTAAAAATAATGTATTTGGTATGCCTACTAAATATAACTGTATTAATGATACATACCTAACTTATGGAACTTTTTGCAGTCTCCAATGTGCGAATGCATATAATTTTTCAGTTCATTCAGGAACAGATAAAGTATGGGAAATAAATAGTTTTATACAAATGCTTGGTAAATGTAACGGATATAGAGAACATATACGTCCAGCACCATCTCGTTATTTACTAAAAATATTTAATGGTAATATGACAATTGATGAATTTAGAAATAGTCATGTTAATTTCGATAAAGCTCATTTACTTAACATTCAACCGATGATACCTTTATCTACAAGTCATGAAGTTATTAATACATCATATCTTAAAAATGTGATTGAAAATATTAATTATACTAAACAAAAACAGACAAATAATATACCTCTTAAAAAGAATGTTTCTAAGAATACTATTGATAGTAAATTAAATTTAATAATTTCTTAGAAAATATAAAAAATGATATAAAGAATATAATATACAATTTATTTGTATATTTAGTATGGAAGAAAAAAATAAAATTTATTTTACACCATATAGAATATCTACTATTACTTGTAATGCAGATATTGGTAATGATATTAATCTAAATCTAAATGTGTTATTTAATAATTTAGAGCATTATGAAGATAAAGGAATAATATGGATTCAATATTTAAAAGATAATATTGACATTACGAAAGGTGTTTATCCTAAAAAGAAAAGAAAGACAAAAAAAGATGCTACTAAAAAGAACAGATTTGATAATCAAGTTACAGTTATTTATAAATTTAATGACTTATATATGCCTAATATTAAAATTTTCAAAAATGGCAATATTCAATTAACAGGTATTAAAGATACAAAAGATACTGAAATTATTGTTAATAATATTATTAATGATATTAAAAAGATTTATATTATTGATAATACAATTATTAAAGACGATGAAGAAGATGTAAAAAGAAATAAGGATGATATTATTGAATCATTAAAATATCAAAATTTTAAAATTAGAATGATTAATAGTGATTTTAAATTATTTAGTAATAAGGAATTAACAGAAAAATTTGAATTAAAAAGGAAAGATGTTCATAGAATTTTCATATCAGATAAGTATAATAATAAATGTAGTTTTCAACCTGGGATTTATCAAGGTGTAAAACTGCAATATTTTTGGAATAAATTTTCAGATAAAAAAAATGGCAATTGTTCGTGTCCTGTTCATTGCTATGGTAAAAATAATGGTGAAAATATTGGATGCTGTAAAAAAGTAACAGGTGCTTTATTTGAAAGTGGTAGTATTCTAATTACAGGAGGTATTAGTTTAGAACAAGTAGATGATACATATAAGTATATTTGTGATGTATTAACAGAAAATATGTCTGTTATTAGAAGACCTAAATTTAATATGGTATAATATGGTATAATATGGTATAATATGGTATAATTACAAAAAAAGAATTTTATTTTTATTTATTAAATGGGAAAAAACATTTATTTTAAAGATCATCCAGATTTTATACCCAATATGACACCTATAGAGATGTTTAATATAGGTATTATGGGAGGATGGTATTTTAGAGACATTAAATCTCCTATAACTGGTAAAGTTTTTAAGAATCGTTTTAAAAAATATGATTTTCTTAAAAACATTCCTAAAGAAAAATATAAAGGTGTTGAATATAATTCTGAAATTAACAAATATAAGGTTAAAGTTGGTTCATCATATGAATTCTGGTGCGAACATGGGTGGATAAAAGAAGATTTAGATCCATATGGATGGATTGAATGGTATATTAATTTTTATTATGGAAGAAGATCATATGATGATTTAAGGCAAATTAGAAGATGGAAATATGTTGCAGGAGAAAGAGGCAGATTTAAATTACAATTACAGAGAATGATAAATGAAAATAAAAAAGGATTAGCTATTAAAGATATAAGCCCTAAATTAAGACAAATATTATTACACTGGGGTTATGATAGTAGCAGGATGCGTAAAATCGTATAGACATCTAATATATTTATTTTCCTCTATGATAATATCTTGCATTTTTGATAAATTATTTTTGCTATTTAATGAAAGATCGTCTTTGGTTATGTTTTCTATAATTGTATTTTTTATACACATTCTATATGATATCATAATCATCTCTTTTTTATGTAATTCATATATACAATTTTTACAACAATCCATATAATCTAATATTGTGTTATGTTCTTCTTCTAATGTTAAAATATCACAATATATTGGTATATTCATTATTTTTCTTTTATTTTTATTACATACTTGACATCTTTTCATAAAAAAAATAGATTTAACATATTCTATTAAAATGTTCATATTTCATATTTAATATATATATACAATATATACTTTATATGTATATATAAAAAATGAATGTTTTTATAACAATTTAACTAATAAAAATGCTATCAGCTTCTAATACTTTGTCGTTTGATATGATTACTAAAACAACTATTTACAATAAAAAAGAAAAGAGCGACGAGATTGATATATTTGTAAATGAATATTTAAAAAAAAATATAGAACAAGGAGATA
>Ga0222716_10003288_pt1 | contig 12934 bp, 15 predicted proteins | sample C33_13DmetaG_FD_165044 | JGI IMG/M metagenome (GOLD analysis project Ga0222716, IMG submission 165044) | Estuarine water microbial communities from San Francisco Bay, California, United States - C33_13D | ecosystem: Environmental > Aquatic > Marine > Unclassified | place: USA: California... | reverse complement strand
TTGAATTGAAATCACAAACCAATGACGCATACAATGCAATCGTATGTGTACCAAAACACTCATACGGAATTGGTATCAAACGTGATGTAACTGTCAAAATGCATGAGTACGGTGAAGATAATCAAGTTAGAGTAAACACTACTTGGAGAACAAACACAGGTGTGATAGACGCAACTTCAATCGTTAGAATTTCATCAACAGTTTAATCAGCTTAACTGATTTACTTTTTTTCTTTATTTTTATTGACCTAAACTTATTAATATTAATGCAAATTTTACCATGTAATGATTAAAACAACATTCGCAATCGTTGCATTTCTAGCAATAGGTGTAACTTTTGCATACGCAGAAGAATCAGTAGTTCAAGTACCTTTTGACTATCATGGTCAATCTTGTTGGCTAGAATCTGCTACGGCATATCAATGCACATGGCAAGGTCAAATTGAGCCATTCTCATTAGAGGATTTGGAACAATACCATGATATTCTAACCCCAGAACAATATGCAGAGGAATACGCTAGACTAACAGCCGTTCCAGAAGTTGTTGAACCTGTAATAGAACTAACACCACAGGAAAAAACTATTCAAAAACTTCAAAAGAAATTGTTCAAGGGTGAAGCCACAGCAACAGAAGCCACACATCTTAGATTGTTAAAACAACTTGATGAATGTCAACGTGGACTAGGTAATAGTGCAGCTATTCAGGACAAAACCTCATTTGTTATCTCACAGTTTGAGTATGGCAAGTACAACAACATTGAGATAAAAGGTGAAGTGGGAGATTTGCTACAGGCAATTCAAGAATGTTTAGCACAGCAAACATTGGAACATTATGTACTAAGTGAGGAATACAAAAACAAAGCCAATGGTGCTGATGATGTATTCTATGACCACTATGAAGCATGGAAAGGTATTCAAGCTATCGACTATGAGTTATACACCAAAAACTCTGAAAGAATAGATTTGCGACCAATCTGTGATAGTTGGTTGTATGCAGATCAGCATAAGATACTGTTAGGCTGTGAAGATGTTATAGAATATGAGGGAAAGACAAACGTTAATCCTAAAGGCTACATAACATATTACAGCCAAGCACATTCAGAGTATCAACAATACTTGAATGAAAACAACAGATACGCAACTACTGAACACAAACAAATCCAAGAACAGATAGCAAAACCTGTATTACAGGAAATGCTTGAAGAAAATCCTTGGCACAATAGGGAATAATCCCCTCTTTTTATTTTTATCAACTAAATTTAGCTACTTTGTCAACTTTTTTTGAATAAAAACATATTAACCCCCAAAACAATTAGAAGTATGAGAAATTGGATTGAAACAGAAACACATAGACAATGCTGTTTTCCTAGATGTAAGAAGATGGTTAAGAAACCAAAAAACGAAAGACAACTTCAAAAATCAGTAGCATCTTTTGGCATACTAGCATCAGGGTGTAAAAAATGCCTAAATAAATCATTAAAAAAGCACAGAAAAGAAAACTAACCGTCTATTATTTCCTTTATTTTTAAAAATCAGCTAGTTATCACTATGGCAGGAAATTATTATGGAATTAACTCTTGCAAAGACCTACTTAACATAGAAATTACCGATACTGTTGATGATGAACTGCTAAATCGCTTTGGTGCAGTAGCAAATCAGCATATTGACAACATTCTCAAGCAACATGACGAAAGAATCCCATTAAAAGTGCCAAGTATTCTAGCAGATGTTAAAATGGCAGCTAATTACTATGTATGTTCACTATTCAGAGGCAAAAGAGGTGATGATGATACAGCTAAATTTTGGAAAGATATGTTTACTGACACAATTAACGGAATTATCGAAGAAAGAAGCATTGAAGGTTTGTCTTATGACGTTCAAAGATTCAATGACAGATATAGACAGGAAGATGTGTATAGATTATGGTAATTAATTCTAATATAGGACAAATTGTGAGAGTATAACATTATGTTTCAACTACCTAACTCATGGAAATTAGACAATAGAATTAATGAAGCAAAAGTTAACTCTTTTGAATCTTGGGTAGATAGTACAAGATATTTATCTGAACAATCAAGAGCAGATAATGTTGTAAGGGTTTTATCTTTCCCAGAAGTCAGCCCATCTGGAAACATTGACATGATTAAGGAATTTGACTATACACATAACTTAGTAACCAATGACGGTGAAATATTTTACGCTAAACAAGGTGCAGGTGAAACCCCTGCCACTAACGAAAACTTCCAAAGTGGAAGATTTGAAATCGGTACAACAGCATATACCGAAGCAGAAACAGATACTTTTACAAACTTTGATGTTGGTGGATCATCTAAAATATCCAACTCAAGACAAACTTTTACAAGTGGTTATCCTAAAACAAACGATACAGGTGACGCAGATAATACAGGAGATGGAACAGATGTTGTATCTTACGCTGTCAACTATTCAGCAGCTTCCTGGAATGACAATGACATTGAGCAAGGTGTAATCCATGACAATGCAAGTCCTGTGAGTGCAACTAAATTACTATGTTCATTCAGCTTCACCTCTTTCGCAAAAACAGCTTCTGATACATTGAAGATATTCGTAAATCACGCTTTCGAGAATCAATGAGAAAACTGTTTGAAATGCTTAATCGCATTAACGGTACACCTTCACATTCTGAACCAAAATTAGACGCTAAAGTACGTCATAAAGAAACAATAAACACAGTATTAAGGAGAGTTGAATAATGGTAGATGTTAAGATTTCTGCACTTGGAGCAATAGGAACAGTAGCAGGTGAAGATTTAGTAGCAATTATTGATGATCCATCTGGAACACCTGTATCTAAAAAGGCAACAATAGACCAAATCAAGACCTATATCGGTGCTATAACAGCCTCAAGTACAGATACTTTTACTAACAAAACCTTTGACGTAGAAGGAACAGGCAACAGCATATCTAACATTGACGTTGCTGACCTTAAATCAGGTGTATTAGATACCGACTTAACATCAGTATCAGCTAGTGACGATACAATACCAAGTGCAAAAGCAGTAAAAACAGCAATAGACGCAAAAGCCTCAACCGTATCTGAATTAACAGATACAACAATCACATCATTAGGGGATAATGAATTATTACAATATGACAGTACATCATCTAAATGGATCAATCAAACTTTAGCAGAAGCAGGAATATCACCTGTGGCAGGATCATCTAGCATTACAACAGTAGGAACTATTGGAACAGGAACATGGCAAGGAACAGCCATAGCCTCTGCATATATCGCAGGTGACGCTATTGACGGAACTAAAATCGCTGACAATGCAGTAGCCAATGAACACTTAGCTGACGACGCAGTAGGCATAGCAGAATTATCAGCAACAGGAACAGCAAGCTCATCAACTTATCTTAGAGGAGACAATTCATGGGCTACTATCTCATCATCTTTTTCAGGTTTATCAGATGTTTCACTAACAAGTCCTGTTCAAGGACACATACTCTATCACAACGGATCAAATTGGGTTAATCTTGCACCAGGCACATCAGGCTATGTACTAAAAACTCAAGGAGCAGGAGCTAATCCTGTATGGGGTGTTGGTGGCGGTGGCAATCACACAGAACAAGGTTTTGATGTTTATACGACACATACACCAACTGCAACAACATCTGACGGTATTGCCTATATGTTTGCAAGAAAAATAGACTCAAATAATGATGGATTATACATTACGCTATGGAAGAATGGATCTTCACAGGAAGTCCAGATTGCATAGTGTGATATAAATGGCAATTACTTACCACGCAGGAAGAAGGATTCAAGGACTTGCATCAACAGGAGCAGTTGATACATTAGGCACTTCTGTTAATGGAACTAATAGTGGTACTACAACAGATAGTAACACACCATTTTACGGAGACACATCAGTAGCTTTTTCCAATAATAATGCAGTACATGATCTTGGAACAACATCATCTTTTGCAGGATTAATTGAAGAAGATTTCACAGTAATATTTTGGGCAAAGGCTTCAGCAGTTGGAAATGGTGGTGCAGGTTCAAATAGTGGTTGGGGATCTGGAACTTCAAGTAATACTTATGCAGGGAATCAGGGAACTGTTCTAAATTGTGGTCAAGTATCAGGTAATGGTAGTACACAAGGATTCGTAATATCTTTTGATGATGAAGGAACAGAAGAATTTTATATGTGGATGGGAGATGGAAATGGAAATAATATACTAAATGATGTTATTGGCAGTAACAATGTTGCAGATACGGATAATAATTGGCATATCTATATGTTTCATTTTGATAACACAAACTCAGAAGTTAGAATTTATAGAGATGGTGGTTCATCAGTAATACAAACAACATCTTATTCATCACAGGTGTCATCAACATCTGCAACAACATATAAGAAATTGTTTATGGGAAGGCAATCAGATGATGATGGAAGATATTTTATAGGTAGTCTAGCAGATGTTTCAATTTGGAAACGATTATTGACCACAGCAGAATTTACACAATTATGGGGAACATTTGTAGATAACACAAGTACAGCAACAAGTAGTGTGAAAGGTGTGAGAGTTGATGCATTAACAAATCAAACAGGTCTTTTGGCACATTGGAAATTAGATGACTTGAATTTTACAAATAGTGCAGAAATCACACCCGAAAAAAGTACAATAACAAATGCCCAAGTAGGAAGCAGATTTGAAGAAACAGATACAAGAAAGATGTATAGTTTTACTGACTTACCAACAATCGAAGATGATTTCTCAAGTAGTTCAGGGTGGACACAAGTAACCAATACAGCATCAGGTGTGTCAGGTGGAGAATTGATTGGATTAACTAATTCAAGTGGAACTAACGGTGCAGGTGTATGGAAAGATTATGGATTAGTTAGTGATGAGAAATTTATACTTCGTTGTAAATTCCAAATTGTAACTCAATCAGGTGGAGCAGGTAATGCTTCTACTTTGTATTTCGGAATATCTGATACAAACGCTGCAACTTCCCCTCATAGCAATAGAGATGGATTTGGAATAGCAATTACAAATTACGCAGGTTCGGGTATGTTATGGCTTTATCCTGATGGTACAACATGGGATAATGCAGATACAGATATGTCTCTGACACCAACAGAAACCACATATTATTTGGAAATTGCAAGAACATCAGCAACAAGTGTCACTTTCAAGCTTTTCTCAGATGAATATTCAACCGTAGTTAAGACACATACTCAAACAATAGCATCAACATTGAACGGTTTGAGATATATTATGTTCCAAGAGTGGAGAAACGGTTCAAGTAATACAACAAAAGTAGCAGTAGATGATCTGAAAATTTACAATAATGTATCATCTGCTAGTGAACTTTATTGGAAGGAGATAGGAACATGACCATAGAATATTTAGATTCAAAGAGGTTAAGTGGATTAACTGCTGATAGGACAGGGGGTTCAATTACATTAGATGCAGAAGCCAACAACCACGCATCAGCAAGTGCAACATCAATAACAATATCAGGGTTTACAGTTGGAGATAATTCAAATAAAATTTTAATTGTATCAGTAGGTTCTTACAATTTATCTCCAACTGTTTCGGGAATAACTTGGAATAGTTCAGAAAGTTTTACACAAATTGATACAGTTTTAAATGGTGGTCGTGCTGATTTATGGTATCTTGTAAATCCTACATCAACAACTTCTGATATTGTTGTTACTTATTCTTCTAGTGCATCTTCGAGAAGTGCAGGAGTAACTTCATTATATAATGTCAATCAATCCACTCCAATAGGTGTAACTAATACTGCAACAGGAACAGGTGGAACTATAGCAGGTACAATAACACCAACAACAACAGGTTCATGGATTATAGATAGTGCCATGTCATTAACAGGACTTGGAGCAATTACTGATACATTAACTGCTGGATTCTCAAATCTTATTGGTGGTGTTGATAGAAGTCATGGTACACAATATAGTGCATCTCCTACAATAAATTCTGCAAATGCTATGACATGGACAAATGGACAGAGTTCTTATTCATGGTTAGGTGCAGAAATTAAAAAGGCAGAAGGTAATTTAACCAATCTACAAGACAATTCCTTGTTAGTAGAAAAAGATACTGCTAGACGATATTGGTTTGATGCTAATCCACTTTTAGATGATAATTTTTCAACTGATAATTGGACAGATTCGGGTGCAAATGTAAGCATATCTAGTGGTGTAATGAATTTTGATATTGATAGAACAACAACAGATCAATCAAGTTATTATCAATTAAGTCGTGCATTATCTGATACAAAATGGACAATGAGATTACATGATGTTATTGTAACTACAAAATCAGGTGGTGTTGAAGTATTCATTGGGGTATCTAGTAATACATCAGGAGCTCAAACAGCACAAGATTTCATAGGTCTTAACTTAGGAGATAATACTGCAAACCCTGTTTTAGGTGGCGTTGATTCTGATGGTGCTGTTATTGCAAGATTGGCAGGAGATTATACTTACTCATTATCAACAACATATAATATTGAAATAATAAGAGAAAGTGCAACATCATATAGAATTAAAGTATTTTCAAATTCAGGATTTGATTCAACAGCATTGTTTTCACAATCATATACTTGTACTGCCACAACAACAGGGTTACAATATGTTAAATTTGCAAATGGTCAAGTTGCAGGTTCTACTGAAAATATTATTGGTACTTGTAGTAAAATGGAAATTTTTGATGGTGTAACAACTGCAAGTGGCGGTGGACAATGGACTATGCAACCAACATTTGAAGATGATTTCTCAACTAACAAAGGGTGGGTTGAAAATTCAGGAAATTCAAGTGTAAATACAACAACAGGCAAACTTGATTTCAATTTATCTGCTGTTTCAGGTAGTGATAATGGAATTGTTTATGATTTAGGTGCAGGAAATGTATCTGATAAATTTATTTTAAGATGTAAATTACATATTACTACGTCAGTAAATAATAATAATCATAGATGTTGGATAGGTATAGGCAATTCTGATCAAAGCATTGATGAATCTGCTAATCAATATTTTGTAGGTGCAAGTTTATATGATCAAGCAGGAAGTAACGGATTAAATTCAAATTTAGCAAATAATACTGATTTACAAACAACATTTAGCTCATCATCAGTTTATACTTGGTCAGATAATACAGATCAATGGTTAGAAATAACAAAAACTGAAACAAACATAATATGTAAAATATATTCAGATTCAACTTATGTTACTGTATCAGCTTCAGCAGATTTATCAACAGCATTTACAGGTTCAGGAACATTACGTTACATAAAATTAGTTAATAGAGGTGACGTAAGTGGTGGAACATTTACAGGAACAATAGATGATATAGAATTTTACAATGGGGTGACTTCAATAAATTGAGCCAAGAATACTATGACCACTTGAACGCAGGGGAAAAATACACCTGTGACAAATGCAAGACAGCAGAGTTGGGAGCTTACGAATATGACCAATTTATCAAATTTCAATATCATTACTGTGAGCCATGTTGGAATTACATGAAACTAAAGAAAGGCACTTGTGACTCATGTGGAAATTCCATGACTAATAGAAGCGAACAGGAAAAAACTTCTGTTGTATGTAGTTGTGGAAAAGAGGTTGAGTTAAAATGACAATAGAATGGTTAGCAGGAAATAGACTTAGAGGAACTACAGCAGAAAGACCTAATTTTGGTTCAGTACCAAGTGGTAGTGTTGGTGGGTGGAAAGAAATTGCACGAACTACAATGGACAGTAATGCAAGTACTTTTACTGTTTCAATAGATACACCAGATAAACTATATTATCATGTATTAGTCAATCCTTCATTTACTAGCGCAGGATCAGGTAATGCTTTTACATTAGGTACAGGTGGAACATTAGATCCAAATAATAATTATGCTTTTAGAAGATCTACAAATGATGGTAGTGATGTTGTGCAAGGAACCCAAGGTGGTATTGTTCCTGTGGGTGGTTTTTCTACTGAACATGAACTTATGAGTTTGTTTCTTACAAATCAATCAGGTAAGGAAAAATTATGTATATTTGATAGAGCTTATAGTATTGCAGGAAAAACAAATGCACCACAAAGAATAGAAGATGCATCAAAATGGACAGGCACAGGTCTAATAGATATAATGAAAGCACAATTAAATTCAGGTGGTGGATTTGTATCAGGTACAGAGATAGTCGTACTTGGTTATGATCCAAGTGATACTCACACAGATAACTTTTGGACACCGTTAGCAGATGTAGAATTACCTAGTGCAGGAAATACTTTATCAAGTGGCACGATTACTGCTAAGAAATATTTGTGGATTCAAACATTCATTAAATCGTCAGGTAACACAGATTATGGGTTAAGATTTAATTCAGATAGTGGCACTAATTACGCAAATAGGCAAGTATTAAACGGTGTTGTACCTTCGCCAGATTCAACAACAGAAGATAATATGATGTATATTGGTGGAATTTCTGATAGTGTTAGTAAATTTAATAATATTTACATTATCAATAATTCAGCAAATGAAAAATTAAGCATTTGTCGAGGTATATCTCAAAATGCAACTGGTGCAGGTTCCCCACCCCAAAGACGTGAAGCTGTTAGTAAGTGGGCTAACACAAGTGAGCAAATTACAGAGATTCAATTAACTAATGTTGGTACAGGAGATTTTGATGCAGGTACAATAATGAAAGTATGGGGTGCAAACTAATGGCATGGATTAAATCAGTATCAGTAGATGGAGATGGAACATCAGCATTTAGTAGTTCAACATTCACACCATCAGAATTTATGATGATTTTAAATAATAGACAAGCTACAACAGCATTGAATGATTATTTCAGAGTAGGAAATAACACAATATCTGCTTCTGGATATGCGTGGAGAAGTTCACAAAACGGTACAACCCCAGATGATGACACATCAAGTAATACAAGTGGAAGAACAGAAGGATTGATAAATCAATCAGGTACAACAGATGCAGGTGAAATAGGATTTTCAATAATATATGCATTAAATATTGCAACAGAAGAAAAATTATTCATTCACCGTATAATAGATCAGATATCAACAGGAGCATCACAAGCACCAAATAGAAGGGAAGCATCAAACAAATGGGTTGAAACCACTAATCAAATAAATATAGTTGGTTCATATTCAGCAAGTGGAACTTATAATGCCAATTCCAATATTGCAGTATTAGGTAGTGACGGTGCAGAAGCATTGAACATTCAAGACGGTGCAATCTATTACGATACTGACCTAAACAAAGAATACGTACTTTACAACAATACTTGGACAGAGGTATGATTCTAAATGTTTCAATTTCTGCTTGAAGATGGATCAGGCAACTATCAGCTAGAAGATGGTAGTGGCAATTATGTTCAAGATATACCAACAAAGGTAATCAACTCAACTGTACTAGCTAGTCAATCAAAAGACAGATTACTAACAATACTAAAGTACAGCCAGGCAACTATCGGTGTAACAGAAGATAGCCCTGTTAATTATTTTAAAGGCATAGTTAAATCCGTAACTCAATTCCTTGTATCAGTAGAGGAAGCATTTAGCAAAAAGGTCACGTTTGACGTTTATACGCTAGAAGATGGCACAGGCTCATACCTGCTAGAAAACGGAACAGGATTATACAAACAAGACATTCCAACTAAGGTCATTAACAGCACAGTAGGGTTAGTTGGAACACAAAACAGGCTAAGGAATTTCTTCAAGAACGTATCGTCAACTGTTGGCTTAACAGAAGCTAGTGAAAAGATTGAAGGATTTGTCCGTAACGTAACGCAAAAAATTGTCAACTTGCAAGAGGTATTAGCAAGTAAAATCAGCGACTTAAACCACTATACATTAGAAAGCGGTCTAGGCAGTTATCTGCTAGAAAATGGTGCAGGATTTTACGCTATTGACAATCTCTTAATTGTAAGAAATGCCATAACTGACACAGTTGGATTAACAAGCATAAGAAACCAAATAGACGGTACTGTTCAAACCATAAATGAAACATTAGGATTAACTGACATATTAAACAGATTAAGAGATCAGGTCAGAAATGTCAATGAAATAGTTGGATTAGATGAGGGCATTATCAGGGCAAGAATCATGGTAAGAAATATTGTCATAGATACTGTTGGATTAGTTGAAGCATTATCAATAGGATTTGTCAGAAACATATCAAGCACAGTAGGACTTACAGAAACAACCAACAGATTAAGAAATATTATTAGGCTATTTACTGAAAATGTTGGCTTAACTGAACAAGTATTATTCATTGAAGGCATTGTCAAATACATATCTGATACTATTGGATTAACTGACACAGTAGCCAAATTCAGAATACTAGGCATAGGATTTGATACAGGTGACTATATCACAACAGCCTTAATTGACCTAAGCAACTTCATAACATCAACACAACAAGACACAGGTGATATGATACGATTTACTTCTTTTGATTCAGGAGATATGAAAATAACTGACGACTAATGGCAAACGGTACTGAAATTACTATCCAATCAGAAGATGTTGGAACTATTATCAAGGGAACAGCCAAATCAAGATCAGGCGATACAGATACAATTATTGACCTTAATGACGTAACTGCTATCACAATATACCTTAGAGATCCAGATGGAAACTTAAGTAACCATACAGCCACAGCAACTAATGTTGACGGTGGCACAGATGGAATATGGTCATTTACTACTGCTTCTGCAATATTCTCACGAAACCCTGGTATATGGTATATCCAAGCCAAGTATGCTTTAGCAGGTGGAACAGTATTTTATTCCAATATCAAAACATTGAATGTTGGTGAAGTCTTACTTTGACCACAGTAGATTTATTTGCAATCAAACAAAGAGTAGTCGAGATATTAAAGTCAGATACTACAAACTTGTGGGATTCTACACCAAATGACAGAACCAAATTTAGAAAGATTGAGGCAGGAAGTCCGTCACCAAAGGCAATACAAGAGCCACCATTACCTAGACTATGGGTAACAAGTGATGATGTTGTTGCCAATGTTTCAGAAGTAGCAGTAGTAGGAAACAATGCACATCTTGGTGAAGAATATGACATTAGATTGAAACTTTTGTTTGTAGTAGAGGCAAAAGACGGTCAAAAGACAGAAGAAGATATTGACGATTTTACCAAATCAATTATTGAAAAACTAGAAACCAATTATGATTTAAGGGCTGTCGGTGGTGCAGAAGCAACAAGACTAGCAGAAGCCTCACACGTTACACAGGTTATGGATCTACCTACTATGTTTAGAGGTGACAGGGTAAAAGGTAGAGTAATAAAATTTAGAGTTATAGTAAGAACATAAAAATAAAAAGAGAAAAAGGAATCCTTAGTTAAGGATTTCAATATTGATTGGTTCGGTATTATTCTCTATTGCTCTTTGAATATCATCTGACCATTCGTGATAATCCATACCTTCATAGGCATTACCCCAACTTTCAACACATTCTGAACAGAAGAACATTTCTTTTACAATTTTTGTTGTTCCGTTTTGGAATGTTTGTTTTTCAGCAGGATAATGTTTCATGGTTTTTCTTTGATACCATTCTTGAACTAACTCTGCTGTTAATTCAGGATCAGATTTTGCTCTGTATAATTCAGCACTATTTGATCCATGACATTGATGACATTGGGCGACATGAGCATTTTGTGGGAATGTTCCAACATAGTTTTCAGTATGTTTTACTGTTTTCGTCATACCTTTTTATTCAAACTTGTTCAATATAAGTTAATCGTTTTTGGTTAAAAAGGTATAATATATATAACAGAAGTTGGAATAGATAGTATGCAAAAAGAAATCAATGCAGAACTTAAATTCTTGAGAAAATTATCAACTCAAGATTTTAGTCCTCAAATGCAAAGATTAATCCAAGATGAGATTAATTACAGAAAAGTTGAACATCTTAGTTGAAGAACTTTAACCTTTTTCTCTTTTTATTAAATTACTTCTATTATCACAATAATCAGAATAATCCCTATATGGCTAATCTTGGTGAAATTACTGAAATAGTCAATGCTTCTGAATTAACCTTAGAAGTAGGTGCTGACAATTACATACTATTAAGTAATCTTTCTTTGCATATTGGTAGAACAGAATCAAGAGATGTAGTTACATCAGGTGATCCACTTTATTCTTATGGTTCTGGGGATAATTATTTTACAGCTACTCTTTTAGTTTCTACACCTGAATTATCAACACTTAACACATTAGGTCAAATTGATTCTGACGGTGATATGACTTCAACAGCATGGAAAATAGTAGCCAAAAACGTATCAGGTGCAACTAAGACTTTTGCAGCTACGGGTGTATTAAGAGATTATGATATTTCAAAACCATCAGAAGGAAAAGTAACAATAGATATATTTGTACGAATTACAGGTGACACTATTTCAATAACGTAGGTGATTTAATTGGGTAAAATTTCCGATAAAATCAACAGTTTAATTGAAACTGCTTTAAGAGGTGCTGATTTTTCTAGTGCAGGTGGGGAAAATGATAAGATAAATTTCCTTATGGGATTCAATTCTCCATTAGGTGAATCTGATTTTGAAGGTGATATTGAAGAAATAATTAAACAACAAACAAAATCAACACCACAGCCATCAAGCGATACTGAAATAACCTCTACTCAAACTAAACAGAAAATAAAAGAAACTGAATTAAAAGTTGACGATATGTTAAGCAGTAATCTGGGTGACATTAAGAATATGTCAACAGAACAATTTGGAAATATAAGATCAATAGCTAGTAATCCTTTTGGATTTATGACACGCACATTGTTAATGAAATTAAGAACAGGTGCAGGTATTTTGTTTGTAGTAGCCATAGCAACAGAAGTAGCAAAATTTTTAATTCTTGAAATGTTTAAACCAGGTAGGGCAT
>Ga0222716_10003287_pt1 | contig 12935 bp, 6 predicted proteins | sample C33_13DmetaG_FD_165044 | JGI IMG/M metagenome (GOLD analysis project Ga0222716, IMG submission 165044) | Estuarine water microbial communities from San Francisco Bay, California, United States - C33_13D | ecosystem: Environmental > Aquatic > Marine > Unclassified | place: USA: California... | reverse complement strand
CTTGATGCCGTCCGTCTCTCAGAGTAAACCAGCCTTCGGCCACGCGTCGAAGATGGTCGAGTCCTCAAAGAAACGCGCGTACCCGCTGTGATGGTTAGCCACCGTGATTGGATTCAGCATGCGCGCGTCGCGAGAAAACTCTTCGGGCTCTTCTTCGCCCTTGGCGACGTACGTGTGACCGCCCGAGTTCGAATTCGTCCAGAGCATCGAACCCGCGTGCGCGTACTCGACGGCAAAGTTCCCGTCATTCGCGGACGGCAACCAATAGCCGCTCGTGGGCACGCGAGCGAATAAATCGCCGCCGTGCACGACGCGGGCGTAATTCAAATTCGTCAACCCTTGATCGAGGTAACGCGCGAACGCTTTATCGCCCACGCGCGGTTGTCCGAATGTCACAGCTTCCACCTCGACGTCGGCGTGCGCCTCTGCCAATGACGCCGCGCACAGCGTCGTTAGCGCCCCCCCCAACGAGTGTCCCGTGACGACGACTTTCTTCCCGCCTCCACGCTCTAGTTCATCGCGCACCGTCGTCTCGATCTCGTCTCGTAACGCCTCGTACGCCCGCGCGTATCCCGCGTGCGCGCGTCCTTCCTTCATCTTCACCTGCCCCGCCCTACCGTTGATCTGCGACTCTCGAATCAACCCTCTCAGCGGGCTCGGCGTCGTTCCTCTGAACACCACCACCACCCACTCCTCATCGCTCGTCGCGAACACCCCCGCGCGCGTCGTCGCCTCGCCGCCGTCGTTCCACGACAGTCGCCTCAACTTTGGAAACGCCTCCAGCGTCGCTCGCCGCAGCGCTCGCCCGTCGCCTATCAGCGGTTCGAATCCCAGCGGCGTCGCGAAGTCTAAATCCTCCTCTCGCGCGTCCGCGTCGAAGTATCCGCGCTGTCCGAAGCGCCAGTAGCTCGCCATGCTCAGCGTCGCGAGCGCCGTCGTCCCTTCGCGCGCGCGCGGGACGAGCGCCTCGCTCGACGCCTCGCTCGCGCGCGCCGCGCCCGCGCGCCGTCGAGCGTCCCGCGTCGGCGCGCGCGCGATCAGGCGCGCCGATCGCGCCGCGACCGCGCGCGCGCGTCCTCGCATCCGCCGCCGAGTGCCGCCGGACCGCACTCGCGCGCGCGACGCGACGCGCTCGGCATGGCGCGCGCGCCGGCGCTGCGCGCCCTCGCGCCCGCGCTCGCGTGCGGCGCCGCGCTGACGCACGCCGCGACGTCGTCGTCGACGCCGACGTCGACGCGCTTCGATGGACTCGTCGACGACGTCGATCGCGCGGTGACGTCCGCGCGGCGCTTCGCCGTGGCGTCGACGCACTTCGTGCCGATGTACGCGATCGATTATCGCGAACACCGCGCGCGGGTCTCGGCGCTCGGCGCGGGCGCGAGCGAGGACGAGCGACGGGCGTCGAGACAAATCATGTGGCGCGCGGTGAGCGAGCGATTTTTGGCGTGCGCGCGCGCGCTGGGAGGGATATACGTCAAGGCTGGGCAACACCTGGCGGCGCAGCCGATCGCGCCGAAACCTTTTCAAGTCGTGCTGCGAGCGCTGATGGACGACGCGGCGCGACGGCCGTTTGAGGAGGATCGGAAGACGTTCGCGGAGGAGACGGGGATGGAAATCGAAGAGGCGTTCGCGGAGTTCGACGAGACGCCGGTGGCGTCGGCGTCGTTGGCGCAGGTGTATCGAGCGAAAACGTTCGGGGGGGAGGACGTCGCGGTGAAGATTCAGCAGCGACCGGTGGCGAGGTTCCTGGAGAGCGATCTTTTTACGATAGAAGGGTATTACTCGCTCATGGAGTGGCTCGTGCCGTCGTTGCGATTTGGGTGGCTGGCAAAGGAGACGCGAAGGCACATGGGAGAGGAGATGGATTTTACTCGCGAGGCGGCGAACGCGCTCAAGGCGAGCAAGATGCTCGCGGATGAGTTCGACGAGAGTGAGTTGAAGATACCGCGCGTGCACAGACATTTGAGCGGTAAGCGAGTCCTCACGATGGAGTTTGTGCCCGGGGTGAGAATAGACGACGTCGAGGCGCTCGAACGCAAGGGGATCGATTTAGCCGACGTCGCGGCGAGAGTACAGAAAATATTCGCGCAAATGACTTTCGTGCACGGATTCGTGCACGCTGATCCGCACCCGGGGAACATCTTGATTACAGATAAGGGTGGAATCGTGCTGCTTGATCACGGCGTGTATCGCACGCTTGACGACGATTTGCGAAAGAAATGGGCAAAGGTATGGCTCTCTATCATTAGATCGGACGATAACGCTTTGCGCGAAGCGACTGGATCACTTGGGATAGATCCCGACATGTCGCAGTTCTTCAAGCTCATCCTCGCCGTCGTTCCCACGCGCGTCGTGGAGGAGCCTCTCGCTGGGAAGTCGATCACGCGAGACGACGATTCTTCCTCTGACTCTTTCACCGTGGCGGAAAAGCGCTCGGTCATGAAGCAAATCTTGGGGGTGAAATTAGAGGATCAAACAAAGCTTTTTGAGACCTTGCCTCGCGATCTTTTGCTCGTGCTCAAGGCGAATAATTTGTTACGATACGTCAACGAGCAGTTGGGCTCGCCCGTGAATCGTTACAAGATCATTTGGAAGAGCGCGATCGAGGGATTGGCGAAATCCTCGACGTCGTCGCCGCACGACGATGTATCGACCATCAAGCGAGGGGCTTTCGCCCGTGCGCGCGCTAAGCTTGGAGACGCCGTGGCGATTTCACTGCTTCCACTTCAGCTCGTGCTGCTGAAGAGCCAGCTCGCAATCGCGTTTTGGAAAGTGTCAAAGACGCACGCGGCGACGGCTGCGATGACAGCGGCGAAGACTTCCGCCGCGACTAACGTGAAGAAAAATTAGATTTAGGACTCTAGCAAAATTTCTTTTGTACTGATAGAAGGATTCTTTTACACAATAAAGTAGGTACCTCACGCCGTCGCGTTTTCTTCGCGCGCCGTGGCGAGCTGCCAAATCCCGAGCGATTCAGGCGTCTGCCCTTCCTCGTCCTCGATCGAAGGATCCGCGCCCCAGTCAAGGAATAAGTTCACCGCCTCCGTGTCATCTAAATTGACCGAAAAGTGCAAAGGCGTTTGCCCGTATCTATCGCGCGCGTTGACGTCAGCCTTCAAAAGCGCCAGGTGCATGGCAATTTTCGAGTGTCCGCCGTCTGCGCACCAATGCAACGGCGTTCGCCCGAGTGCATCGCGTTCGTTCACATCCGCACCGCCCTCGATCGCTTTCATCGCCGCGTCCTCATCACCTGCCTTACACGCCGCGCTCAGCGCCCCCAACTCGCCGCTTTTCGACGCGCTCTCCGACGCTTCGTTGTCGTCCTTGAGCGGCGCCGGTCGACTCTGCGAACGGTTCATCGACCACATGTTCGCGTACACCTCCTTCTTCTCCTCGTCTCTCGCGTGAAACTCCTCTGCGGCGAGTCTGTCCTCCTCGGTAAACCCATCGGCGTCCCGCGTCGCCGTCTTCGGCCGCATCGAGTCCCGCTTCGCCCCCCACATCTCAAACGTCCGCACGTATCGCTCCATCGCCTCCTCCCGCGTCAAATCCTTCACCTCCTTCCACGCCTCGTATTTCGCCCTCGCCACGACATCCAACGCGCCAAACGTTTTACCACCCTCGAATTCTCGATCGAAATCCTTCGTGCATCGCTTATACAACCCGTACATCTTCGCCTTGAACCCGGGCTCAAAGTACGCGTCGGCGTCCACGAGCAACTTTTTAAACTGTCCCGCGCACCGCGTGAATCTTCGTTCCAGCGCGGCGTCCTCGCCCGTCGTCGTCGTCGTCGTCGTCGTCGTCGTCCCCTTAGTCTCTTCCTCCGTCTCCTCCGCGTCCCTCTCGCGCGTCCACGCCCGTCGCGCGCGCGCCCGCATCGTCCCCGCGCGTCCTTCGTCGCGCGCGCATCCCGCGACGACGGCGAACACCGCGATCGCGAGTCCGCACGCGTACGCGTACGCCTTGGCGCGATTCGCGCGCGCGTCGCTCGCCATCGTCGCGCCGCGTCGCGCGATGTCGTCGTCCGACGCGCGCGCGCATCGTCGTTCGCGCGTCGAATCGATCGACGCCGCGGTCGGTCGGACGCGACCGCCGCGACCGCCGCGGGCGACCCGAGCCGCCGCCGCGACGGATCGAAACACGACCGCGACGGACCCGAACGACTCGAGGCGGGCCGAACCGCCGATCCGCGCGCGACGATCGATCGACGTCGGACGACGACGACGACGACGACGACGACGACGCGCGACGACACATCGCGACGACGAGACGAGACGATGCGAGGACGCGCGAGCGCGGCGAGCGAGAGACGACGGCGACGGCGACGCGGCGCGCCGAACGCGCGCGACGCGGTCGCGATGGCGTGCGCGGCGGTGCGCGCGACGCGAGCGACGCGAACGACGCGAAGAAATAAAGTTTACGAAGGCGCGACGCTTCGTATTCTCGGCGGCGCGCGTCGAGCGACGACGCGCGCGCGACGCGCGGTGATGAAGGGAAAGACTGACGAGAGACGGACGGGATTCGGGTGAAAACGCAGATGGCGCGCGCGCGAACGGGGCTGGGAGCGTCGCGGACGATGCTGCAGGTGCGGGATGAGGATTCGCGCGGGACGCGGCGTCGAGACGCGAGACGCGCGCGACGGACGAGGACGAACGCCGCGACTGACGCGCGCGCGGCGTTGTAGGTGGACGATGAAGCGACGATCGCGGATTTTGCGGGCGCGAATTGCGAAGGATTCGGTGGTGGGGCGCTGTCCATCGATGCGTACGCGTGGAGTCACTCGACGCCGGCGGATTCGATGCTTCGCGTCGGCGTCGACGGGGACGACGCGGAACGCGGCGCGCGCGAGACGTACGCGAGCGTGTTGATCGTGAACGATGCAGATCGCGAAGTGAATTTGAATGGAGTTACGGTTCAGTTTGAATTTTCGAAATTGATACGATTAGATGACGCCGCGAGCGAGTTTACGACGCTCGGCGAGTTTGAGTTTACGTGTTGGGGGTCGCAGATCGTCTCGCCGAGCGGTGCGCGACGAATCGTCGACTGCGGCGATTTAAGCGTCCAGATGAATGATATCGGGCCACGCGTTGTTTTTGGCGCCATCGCTTTAAACGCTGGCGAGTTCCTCGCTGGAGGGTACTCGAACTTTTTGTTTTCTTTTCGAGATCGCGAATCGCGCGTGCTGGACGCCGAATCGGTGCGCGCGCTCAATCCCACGTGCGATCCTAGCGCGTTTACAACCACATCCTCAGTCATGAGTACCGCACCAACGTCAACGTATGGCTGGAATCCAAACGCTCAAATCATGCTGAGTGCGTGTCCGAGTCTTCTAGACGTCGTCTTCAGCACTCTCGAGTCTCAGATTGAAGACGGCGTCGCTCGAATTCGCGGCATCGTCGGACATCGCTCGTGCAGCACTCTTGACGCGTCAAAGGTGACGTTCGCAATCGATCTCGGTGGGGACTACGAACAGTCGCAGTTGCAAGTCGCGTGCGAGGGGTTGCAAATCGTCTATCCGATCTCATCGGTACCCATGAGCGACGTCGCGGCAACATGCGAAGCCGTCGTTACCGAACGAGGCGTGGAACTCAGTTTTGGTGATGATTTAGTGCTTTGCCCGGGTTGCTTCGTCGTCGGCGGTCCAAACAACGTCGTTCTCGATCTCTCGTACGCGGATGGTCGTGGGTTCTCGAGCACGGAAATTTTGCCGAATGGTTTACGCGAACCGATTTGCGCTGGATTTCCGCGGGGCGACAGGCCGACTGATGCGGAGCTCGTCCGCCCGTGCGACGAGGAGGCAAACGCAGAGTACGAAGGATCTACACTCACTACTGGTTTGTTCTTGGTTCCATCTCCCGAAGCTTGCTGCTTAGCGTGTAGAGAAAACCCAAACTGCAACGTGTGGACGTTCTGTACGGCAAACGACGGATGCGGGCGATCGGAGTTCGCTTATTCGTACTCATCCTGCGAACTGAAGTACGCCGCACCGGAAATCATCTCTCAAGACACCATTCCTGGTAAACGTGGACCAAACGTGACTTACATCTCTGGTGCGCTGCGTGATAAAGAAGTGGAGCCAGTGCCGTTTGACACATCAAACGAGCGCAAAGAATGCCGAGCAGAGACAAACGCAAACTACGACGGAATTCAGATTTCGATTGTCAACGCAGTCTCTTGGAGCGCGTGCTGCGACGCTTGCCTCGCTGATCCAGCGTGTGCTGTGTGGAACTTTTGCGATGACGTCAACGGATGCGATGGCGAATTCGCTTACCAGACGTGTGTGTTGAAACTTTTTCTCGTCGGCGGCAATCCTCAAAAACCACCAGCCATCGCGCGAGGCGACGGCGTTCCTTGGGTCAGTGGCTCGCTCATCGATCGAATTCCCGAACCCGCCCCTTCGATTGAGGGATGTCGAGTAGAACAAAACGCCAATTACAAGGGCCATCCGTTGAATAGCGGCTCGGACTTGGTTGTCGATAGCGAAACCGAATGCTGCGCCGAGTGCAAAAGAATGAAAAAGTGCAACGCTTGGGTGTTCTGCGCATCCATCGATGGCTGTGGCAACGAGTACTACGACTACAAGTTTGGCGAATGTTGGCTGAAGAAGCTTTCGAAAGAAGACGTGGAAACGATTCCGGTGCCGGCTTGGGAACGAGGGACAAACGTGACATGGACAAGCGGCGTGGTCGGCGCTGAAGTCATTGTGCCATCACCACCACCATCACCTCCGATCGTGCAACCTTCACCGTCTCCTCCTCCACCGGTGGAAGTTCCGTCACCATCACCTCCCCCGCCGTCACCGCCGGTGGAAGTTCCGTCACCATCACCTCCCCCGCCGTCACCGCCGGTGGAAGTTCCGTCACCGTCACCGCCGCCGTCACCGCCGCCGTCACCGCCGCCGCCGGTGGCGGTGCCGTCTCCATCGCCCCCAGTTCTTCCTACTTGTTTCCGACTTCTTCGGGATTTACAAGGTCGATGTGGATCAATTTTTGGCATCGAAAATGACAAAGCTTTCGATCCGTCATGCTGCGACATTGTTAGGGGAATGAACGTCGAGCGTTGCTTTTGCGATACGGCCGTCATCGACGAGCTCGGTGATGCGATTCGCACCGTTCAAATCACTGCACCGACTCTCTGTGACTCTGGACTTGAGCTCGTTTCCGGCCCGTCTTGCTTTCCGAGTCCGCCTCCAAGTCCACCTCCACCATCGCCACCACCGCCGAGTCCGCTTCCATCGCCACCACCGCCGAGCCCGCCGTCGCCATCGCCCCCGCCACCGAGTCCTCTACCACCGCGCCCATCACCACCACCCCCATCGCCACCATCGCCGTCGCCGCCGAGTCCGCCTCCAGTGCCGAGCCCCCCGCCACCGAGCCCTCCTCCACCATCGCCGCCGCCGTTGCCGCCGAGTCCACCACCGCCGAGTCCACCACCTCCAGTCGATGAATGCCCAACGCTGCGACTCGTCGGTGGACCGAATGCGGTGCAAAACGAAGTGTTACTCAACTCGCTGTACGTTGACCCCGGGGCTGTTGCCACGGATGAAATCGACGGTGACATTTCAGACGCAATCGAGGCAGACACAAGCGAAGTGGACACCAGTCGCGTCGGCACTTATCGCGTGTATTACCGGGTGCGTGACTCAGGTGGATGCGATGTCTCTGCTGAACGCCTTGTTCGTGTCATAGCTCTCGTACCCACTTCGGAATACTCGCAGCTCACATCGTTGTGCGTGTCGAATATCCCACGTGTCGAAGAACTGTGCGTGGGATTCGAAACTGCGACCATCAGTGGTCCAAACCCTGCTTCGTTCCCGAGTTGTTGTGTTGCGCTGAGCGACTTGGATGAAGCTGGATGTTTCTGCGTCCCAGAGTTCATTCAAAGTTTCGAAGGCATCCGCCCGTCCGTAGGTGAGCTTTCAGCATTTACGCCTCTTGCGTGCGGTTTTAGAATCAAAGTCGGTGATGTGTGCGAGGATCAGCAGCTTTTGACGCAATTCTTGAGCACTCCGACTGCGGTACCCGAGTTCATCATCCCCGATGAAAAGTGGGAGCGCATCGTTGACGATGGTGGCGCGTTGCGAGATGACATCTCTTGCGCCGATACGATTGACGTTACGCGGAAATACTGCAGCGCGATTCAGCAAAACGATGTTGGAGTGATACCACGCATCTCTGATTTTGCACCATGCTGCGGCGCTGCAGCTCGATTGCACAACGAAAGCTGCCTGTGCGATGATTTCACACTCATTACCGACGACAACGTCATGTTCTTACGAGAGCTTGTGGGGTTCACACCGCTGGGATGCGGGTTCAATTTGACGGAAGCCTGCCCGGCGCTCTCCGAGGAATTAGGGGTTGAAACCGTCGTCGTTGAACGGCCTGGAAATGACACTGATCCGACGATTCCGATCGGGACAGACATTCCACCCATTACACGTCCACTTGAAGGATACGGTGTTGTCGTTGAAAACGGTCAAGTGATTCCAAGCGACACGCCTGGACGCAGCGAGTGCGATCCGGTCCGAGAACTGAAGAACTTTCTCGTCGTCGCTTCGCGGCCGAACTCGACCGATTACGACGTTCTTGGCGCAATCGGTTGCTGCGCGAACAGCACAATTCGTGTTCCTGAAGTCACGGTCGTGATTGGCTATCGACGTCGGGAAGGTAACATGAATGAATTCGTTGATGCTTTGAGCGTTCCAACTGTGGAATGCGCTGGACTCTCGCTCATATCCGCTCGCGGAGAAGTTCTAGATGATACGCTGTGCGATCGCGCGACGATTGAAGAAAGTATCGACGGCATCAAAATAACACTTGCAAACTTGACGATTCCCCCGGATGCCGCCATCACGGGACGTGCTCAAGATGGTAAGCTGTTCACTGCAAAGCATGAATCAGAGGCGACGCTTGACGCACTCGCACCAACAATTCGAGCGCTTCAGTGCGATGTCGGAGGTAGTTGGTCAGACATATTCGAGAGCCCACCTAACGATTCACGACGCAAATTACTGCAGTTTTTTGGTGGCATTCCCTTCTTTCCAGATCAAGACCGGTTTGGCGAAGCAAATCTCACAGACATCACACCATCGATCGCGCCGTTACGACCGCTCGCTGGCTTCAATTTGACGCAATACGCACGTCCGTCTTTCCGCGACGGTTTCGACGGCGATACCTCAGATGGAGGACGCCCCTTGGATTGTCTCGATGTCCTTCCACGCGTTCAAGCCTCGCTTTCGTGGTTTGGTGAACGCGTCGACGTTGGTGGCGACTTCCGAGTTGCGCCATTCAACCGCTATGATTTTCGTGGCTCGATTGGAGTAAACAACGACGGTGGTGCGATTCGGTTGATTGATGTCAACATCCCAATCGTGCTAAGCTCGTGGGTAAATGACGTCAATGGTACGTGGAGAGAAGTTGAAAATCCTTTCGACGAGTACGCCATTGAGTGTTTGATGATAACGGTCGTGAACGGCGAATCTCGCACTCCGAGCCTCGAGCCTTGCGCAGGGCTTCAATTCCGCATGGCATCGTACACACCCGACGGCGTCTTCAACGAGGCAAGTGGACGGCCACTGCCGAAAGTTACTTTGCTCGAAGTCTCCCTTTCGAACGTCACGCTGTGTGCTGGGTGCAAACTCCAGGGTGACAATGAAACCTTGTTTCGCGTTGTATCGCTTTCGGGCGCGCGTTTTGATTACGTTGGGCCATCGGTCGGAAATCCCACTTGTCGAAGAGACGTACAAGGACAACTCGTTGAGCCGATTGCGATGCCCCCAACCTCACCTCCGATGACGCCAACACCGGTAGACGGTCTCGTGTGCAACGGCGAGAAAGGCTTGAATCTCAAAGGCATACTTCTTCGCGATGGCTCAAAATTCATCGTCAATACCGAAGAGGCGTGTTGCCAAGCATGCTTTCAAACGCGCGACTGTGATACGTGGGTTTACTGTACTGGCGATTGCAAAGACTTTGCGTATCACTCGTGTTGGCTGAAACGGGCGATTGGCGGTGGATACACCGCGGAGCGTGGACCTACGGAAATCGCCGCATGGGATCGAGGTCCGGACGTTCCTTGGACGAGCGGATGGTTTCCTACGCAAAGGTCTCCACCATCGCCATCACCATCACCATCGCCATCACCATCACCATCGCCATCGCCATCGCCATCGCCAACGCCAACGCCTTCACCAACGCCTACGCCTCCGACAGAACCATCGCCCACACCGCCAGCTCCGGATTCTGCGACTTACTTCACACTTCAGCCTGGTGTCCCTGTGCAGATTCCAGCGTCGACGATTACGGTGATACCGGGCGCGCAGTTGCCTAACACTCCTGGCGCACCACCCACACCGACTCCGACGCCGATTCCTGTCGATGGACTTTCGAGAACTTGCTCGCCCGAAGACGCAACGATTTGTCCGACTGAGTCCGCGCCAGAGCGTTTACGCGAGACGGACGCACGCTTGAGTCTCCAGCTCTTACGCGGCGAAGGTGGTTCTCAAGCTGTCGTTACAGGAACAGCAATCAATTTTGGGCGCGTGAGCGATCAAATCTGCCTGAATGGTGTCGCCGTGATGCTTCCATTTGAGAGAATCGTCGTCGCTGCGAACGAAGCTCCGAGTGTCGCGCCTCCCGAAGACTTCATCGTCGATTGCATCTTCGTCGGCGTACGATCGCGCGATGGACCACCATCAAGCGACGATAATGGCTGTGGCGTCTACGCCGAAGCGAAAGTCGTCGAATCCGGCGTCGAGCTCACGTTCCGCGATATCTCTCTCTGCGCCGAGTGCTGGATTGTCGGCGGTCCATCGAGCGCCCTCTTCACCGTTCGTCACATCGACGGTTTGGCGTTACAGCTCCCTGAGCAGAACGTCACCGTCGCTAACATCTTCACCGAAGACGCCGCGTTCTGTGCAATGTCGTGAACGACGGTTCGCCGAGCGCATCAAGACTCTGACCTTTGATACGAAGCTTTGATACGAACACCGTGCCCGCGCTTGCTCGCGACTCCTCACTTTGCATCGCGCGCGTCCCCGTCCGCGCGCGCTCCGCGACGCGGATCATTGACGTGGAGGTGAAAGAAATGTTTCGCACCGTCGCGTAGTAGAAGCGCTGCGCGACGTGTATTCCTTGCCGCCGCGGAGTAACTGTCTCGCCATGGGGACGAATGAGCGCGGTGAAGACTCGACCATCGACGACGCTGCCATCGCCGCGGCATTATCGATCGACGAACGCGACGTGGCAAGTATCGACGCACAAATTGAGCGCGACGCGGCTCTCGCCAGGAGTTTGAGTGATGCGCACGAGTTGGTGTTGGACGTTGACGGCGAACTCGACCGAGCCATCGCGCGCGCCGTGGCGGAGGCCGAGACCGGTCTCGTGGACGTCGTCGGCGAGCGGTCTGCGTTCGTGCCGAAGTTGAACGATTTCGTCGTCGATGCATCTACAGGACCACCGGCGCGAGCGGTGGTCGATGCTGATCACTCGCGCTTGCTGTTGCGTCTGGACTTCTACGGCGTTCGGGAAAAAGTCATCACTGGCGATGGGAACTGTCAGTTTCGAGCTCTCAGCGATCAGTTATTTCGCGATGGTGGAGAAAATCACGACGCCGTCCGCGCGGCGGTTTGCGATCGATTGGTGAGAAACCCAGACGATTACGCGCCGTACGCCGCGCCTCTCGATTTCGACGAATACGTCCAGAAAATGTCAAACGCGGGCGAGTGGGGCGATCACATTACGTTGCAAGCCGCGGCAGATGCGTATGGGGTCGATATAAACATCATAACGTCGTACTCGGAGCACGGTTTCATCGAGATCACACCGAAAGAGGGCGCCGATGTGAATTCGCCGAGAAGTCTATGGCTGTCCTTCTTCGCAGAAGTGCACTATAATAGCATCATTCCCGGACCGCGCGCGTAGGCGCGGCGACGTCGCGCGACTAAATATGTAAAATTAAATTTATGCAACGCTGTACAAGGGCGACGACCGCGAACATCGGCCGTGAAGACGCAAATCAAACGTGTAAGACGCCAACCGTTTACTCACGCCGAAGACATCGCGACGGCGCGTCGAATCGCCGCCGGCATCGCCCCCATCACCACAGGCGTGTCCACCAAATTCATAACATTCCCATATCCGCGTATCATCAACACCTTCTCCTGTCCAGCGACCTCAACGCTCGCCGCGATCGCCCCTACCGCCGCCAACTCCCCCGGCGCGCCGTTCTTCGCCGCCGTCAAAAACGCCAACTCAAACCCATCGTTCGTCCGATCCACGCGTTGCGACAGCGCGAACGGCAAATTTTGCCCCGAGCTCGTCAGCGTGCTCGCCCACTGGTACAGCGCGTCGCACAGCGCGGTTTCATCGCACGTCGGCGGCAGTTTCGCCGTTCCGAGCTGGATGCCATCGTCGTCATCGTTCGCTTCCGACGCTCTCGCGACGCATCGCGCGCGCGTCTTGACGTCGGCGCCCGCGCGTCGTCGTCTGCGCGCATCGACGCGCGTCGCGGGCGCGCTTCGCGCGCGCGTCGTCGTCGCGAGCGACATCGCGCGCGTTCGAGTGCGGTCGCGATGCGATGCGATGCGATGCGATGCGATGCGATGCGATCGGCGACGCGCCACACCCTCGCGCGCGCTCGATCGCACGCGCGCCACGATGCTCGCCGCGGAAGCGACGCTCGCGATGCGCTCGACGCCGCCGCCGCGCGCGGCGCCGCGTCGCGCCGGCGCGCCGAGAAGCGCGCCGGCGTCGACTTTATCCAATCGACGATCGACGCGCGTCGTCGTCGCCGCGCGACGCGGCGCGACGCACGCGACGCGCGGCGTGTCGCTGAATGACGTGGATTACGCCTCGGCGTCGACGCACGTCGCGCACGCGCGGGCGATCGCGCAGACGGCGGAACTCGAGGGAGGGATCCAGGCGTTTTACCTGGGG
>Ga0222716_10003285_pt1 | contig 12938 bp, 6 predicted proteins | sample C33_13DmetaG_FD_165044 | JGI IMG/M metagenome (GOLD analysis project Ga0222716, IMG submission 165044) | Estuarine water microbial communities from San Francisco Bay, California, United States - C33_13D | ecosystem: Environmental > Aquatic > Marine > Unclassified | place: USA: California... | reverse complement strand
AGGACCGCGAAGCTCGCGGGCTCCTCGCGTACATTCGCGCCACGCACCAACGATCCGACCAAGGGTTCACGTTGAAGCGCATGGAGATGGAGCGCATGATGGCGCTGAGCGCGTACGACGGCGAAGGCGAGTTCGAGCTCGAACCCGGGATGGGCGAAGGAGGCCCGAGCCGGAGCGCCCCGAAGATGGGGAAAAGCAACGATCGACCGGTGTCGCAGACGGGCATCGGCGGCGGATCACCGAACCCCGCACGCGCCGCCGCGATGACCGAATCACCGGCCGTGGCGCTCATGCGCGTCAACTGCAGGATCACGCTGCTGCTGCGCGAGATGGTGTTCATCGAGCGGGGGTTACGTCCCGTCACTGAGGTTGTCTCGCAGGCGGAGATGGACCAAGAAAACGAGGACCTTCTCGCCGATCTAGAGAGGAACTTCGATCCAACGGAGGAGAGGCTGCAAAAGGAGCTGGACGGGAAGACACCCAACGACCCAACGAACGCGTACATCAACAATCTGACGAACTCCGACGACGATTCGGACGAAGAAGAGGACGAGGACAGTCTGTATCACCCCGACTACCAAGCGCCGCAGCTCGCGCTCGAGTGGTGCCGCAAACGACGCAACCGCGCTCGCAACGTCGCCGCCAGGGGCCTCACCGCCTACGTATCCAGCCTCACCACGCACCCCGTCGGCCTGCGCGCGTTCGCAGCCGCCGCGGTGGACGGTTACATCTCCGGGATCCCCGCGCGGGACGTGACGTCCTCGCTGGTTCCCGAGGAATTCGACGTCGAAGGCTCGAGACGCGGCATGTTCGGATCCGCCGCGGACGCCACACGCTTCTTCTCGCTGTTCATAACCACCGCGTACATCACCGCGGAGCAGGACGCGTGCGCGCAGGCGAACAACCGCGAGCAGTGCGACATGACGATGGACCCCGACGGCTTCGCGTGGGCGCCCGCGCCCGGAGAATTCCGTAAAGGAAGCGAAGTACCCGAGGAGGCTAGGCGGACCGTCGCGGGTATGCGCGACAGCGTCGAGGCATGGATGGAGATGGACCGGCAGGACCTGAAAGCCGCGGTGGCGTCGCAGTTATCCGTGGATGAGGACGAGGATGTCCTGGCCAGCGCTGACTTTGACGCGGACGAGGTGCTCCAGTCGGCGAGGGTAAAACCCGCGGGTTCGGCTAAGAACTTACCCCCCGGGGATCTCGAGTGGCAGGCAGACCCGAGCTTGGCGAACAACTCGATCACGGTGGCGTGCCTGACGCTGCAGCGGATGGTGGTGTCGTTCACGCTGCGGGAGCTCGCGCGGCGACGGTGCGTGGACAACAACTCGGGCGCCGACTTTGACAGCAGCCCGGAGTACGGCAACGGACCCAGCTAACGGACCGGGCCATAAGCGTCTCGCGTCGGCGTCTTCTACCCCTATTAGTGTCTGTAGCATTTAAGTTATAAGTTATCTCTCGGTTCGTAAACACGGGTTCATTCCTCTAATAAGCGTTATTAACGTCGAGTCTCTCTAAGAGTTAACACTTACGACGTCAAGCCTTGTTGTCTCTGGCGGATAGAAACGCGTCCGTCTTCTCGAGAAACTCCGCGGATTTGTCCAGGTGGACGCACGAACCGGCGTCTAGAAACGTCTCGAACGTCGCGCTCGATCGCATCTCCACCCTAGCCACCGCCTCGTACACCTCCCGTTGCGCCTGCTCACTCAACGCATCGTCAGCGCCACGCACGAACTGAACGCCGCCGGGGACGACGGATGTGAGCCGGGCGAGCCGACCGTCGGCATCCGCGTCCCACCCTTTCAAAGCGCCAGCCTCCGTGAATAACATCCCGCCGGTCATGTCCCGTGACACCGCGTTGGCGCTCGCGACACCGCGCGCGTCCGGCGGGTCGTTCGCCTTGGCGCCGAAGCCCGCGCCCGCGCCGCCGACGGCTAGTCCCCGGTAGCACGCCCCCGCGGCTCTTTTGCTCAAATGTCTTTGAAGCCACTCGTCCATCGCTTTCGAATACAACTTAAGTCCAGCCTCCGATAGCCCCATGCCCATCCCCCCGCCCTCGTCGCCGTCCAGGAGTACCTGCTTGTATTCATTTGGCATTTGATCGAGCGTGGCGCGCCTGTCTGCGATGAGCCGAGCGTACGACGGCGGCGTCGAGATCAGCGTCAGCGAAGCGATGCCTTTCCCGCCGACTCCGTCGACGCCGTTACCGCCGAGGATGTGGTCCAGCGCGAGCATCCCGCCCCACCCGTGCGCCACTATGTGTACCGCGTCCAGCCCTGTCGCTCGGCGGACCTCACCGAGCTCGTTGGCGAACAGGGCGGGTGTGTACGTACCCGGGCCCGGCGGCGTCGCGGTTAATCCTTTCTTCGCCCCAGGGGATGTGTAAGGCGAGCGCGCGCAGCCTATTTGGTCGTAGGACGCCACCTCTCTCTTCTCCGACCCGAGAACCTCGAGCCCGTCCATGTACTTGAACCCCAGGCCGGGTCCCCCGTGCAGGCACAGCACTGGGGTGAGCCCCGCGTCGTCGGCTTTCTTCTGATCGCCGAGGATCCGCACGAACGTTTTAGCGTCTTTCAGCCCGACCGCGGCAGAGACGTCGACGTATCCCTCGCTCCATGGCGTCTCTCGCGCCCACTGGGGCACGACGGCGGAGTTCTGGGAGTAGTACCCGCAGAAGAGGTCGTCGGCGAACGCCGGGCGAGTGGCGGCGGGGAGGATCAACGCGGAGGCCACGCCGGAGACGAGCACGTCTCGTCGGGATCGATGATGATCATCACGTTGTCCGTCGGCGTCGTGGTTGGATCGAGCCGCGGCGGCGGTGTGGACGCGAGGACGCGACGAGACGCGGCTACATCGACGCGGGCGTGCATCGATCGCGCGCGTCGGGGTCGGCGCCGCGCGGGTCGCCGGGATCATGTCTCCGTGCCGCCGGTTATGGCCCGGGGCTCCGACGATGTAATCTGGATAACGGTGCGAGACGGGAAACCTGAAACCTGAAACCCGGGCCCAGTGGCCCCGCCCACTTCGGCTGGCGACGGGCCCGCGGGAGCCGCATGTCGCTGCTCGCCGCCGCGTCACGCCTGCTCCGCCTGCTCGCGCCGCGTCCACGAGCCGCCAACCGCGCGGGCGCGGTCAACCCGAACGCCCCCGCGTCAGCGAATCCCCGTCACGGGCCGGATCTTCGTCTTCGTCGGCACCCTCAGGGTCGAACCCGCGTCGTCATGGCCGCGTCCTCGCCGTCGTCCTCCTCTTCTCTCCCCCCGGAAAACGACGACGCGTCCGGCGAGACATACGACGAACAGCTCGCCATCGTCCGCGCGCTCAAGTCCTCCGGCGCGGGCACCGAGCGCATGCGCGTCGCCACCGCGAGACTCGCCGAGCTCAAGCGCGAGGGATGGGTCCCTCGGTACACGCCGTCGCGCAAGTTCGCGATGAACTCCACCGCCGCCGAGGTGCCGAGGGTGCCGACACAGCTGTGCACGAGCACGACGACGAATAAGGACGGGAATGGGAAACAGAAACGTAACGCGGCGCGCAGAGGCGGACCGACGGTGACGTGCCCAACGTGCGGCCAAGACGTCAAGGCGACCCACCCGGACCAATTCAAAACGCACGTGCACAAATGCGCGCCCGACGCCGTCGCCGCAGTCACGAAAGAACAGTGGCGCGACGTCACCGCCGCCGCCGCCGCGGTGGAAACGTACGAAACGGCGCTGCTCGAGGACGCCAAGCGGCTGAGCTACCGGGACGGGCTGACCCGCGAGGAGGTGGCGCGGACGCTGGGCGTGTCCACCGATCGAGTGCGGCAAACGCTGCGGCGAGATTCGAGGGCGACGCCTCTCGTCGCGGACGACGCGCCGCTCGACGTGATACACGAGGACGAGGACCTGCTCGTGGTGAACAAGCCCCCGGGCCTACGGTTCCACCCGGTGCACAGGTTCGAGGGTAACTCGTTGCTCTCGCGCGCCATCGGGCACGTCCGGCGCCGAGGTTACCAAAATGATGACCAAAATGATAACCAAAATAACCAAAATGACCGAGACGAAGTACCGACTCCGCACGTGATTCACAGGCTGGACATGGACACCAGCGGCGTGTGCGTGCTCGTCAAGCGGCCGGAGCTGGTGGACGGGTTCGCGCGGCAGTTCCGGGGCGACGCCGGCGAGTACAGGGCCCGGAAGGAATATCTGGCAATCGGCGTGGGCGACGTACCCACCGGCTCGACAGTCGCGTACGAGCAAACAGGGGTGGACACGAACGATCCGGCCACCACACACGACGACGTCGCGTCGACGCCAGAGTTCACAGAGTTCACGGTGGACGCGCACATAGGCCCGCACGCGTCCATACCCGAGGCGAGAGCGATCCACCCGCCGCCTCCGGAGCCCGTCCAGAAACGTCCGGCTTCGCATCCGGGCGCCGACCCGGATGCGCCCAAACCCGCGCGCACCGACGTCCGGATCGTCTCCTCCGCGCGCATGACGATCACCACAGACGGCGAGGGCGAGGGCGAGGGCGAGACGACGATGGACAAGACGGCGGTGCTGGCGAGGGTGACGCTACACACCGGCCGAACGCATCAGATTCGTCTGCACATGTCGCACGCGAATTTGCCGGTGCTCTCGGACCCGCTGTACGGACCGCACGTCCGCTGGGATCGCGCGGTGCCGTGCGAGGACGCGTCGACGAGCGACGTGATGCCGGCGGAGGTGAGCAGCGAGACGTGGGGCGGGGCGTTGTGGCTCGGAAGGCAGGCGCTGCACGCGCGGAGGCTCACGCTGAGGCACCCGGGGACCGGGACGGAGATGACGTTCGAGGCGGCGATGCCGGAGGATATGCGCGGCGCGTGCGTGGCGCTGGGACTGGACCCGGGCGCGGCGTAGGTTATTAGTAGGATTCGTGTAGTGCCACGGTAGTAGTGACGTGGTTAAAACTCTCACGGTAGCAGTCACGTGGTGGTCGAGCGGGCACCCCCGCCGACTTCGCTACTTCTTGCACTCCTTGCATCGAAAGCGCTGACGACCGTGCTCGCATATTCCCTTCCCACCGCAATCTTTGCACCGATAGCGCTCACGATCGTGCTCGCAGATTGATGACCCACCGCACTCCTTGCAGTCAGAGCGCACACGACCGTGCTCGCAGATTGATGCACCACCGCACTCCTTGCATCTAGAGCGTATACGACCGTGCTCGCATATTTGTGACCCACCGCACTCCTTGCACTGTTTGCGATGACGACCGTGCTCGCATATTCCCTTGCCACCGCACTCCTTGCAATCATAGCGCCGACGACCGTGCGGACAAGCACCGCACACCTTGCACCTCGAGCGCCTCTTCACCCCGTGCTCGCATGGCCTCTTCGTCCGAGGGGCTCTCTTCCGCTTCGCGCCCTTTCCCTCGAGATGCGTCTTTTCGTCTTCCGCATTTATCCCATCGTCGTCGGGAGGCTCCACCTTGACATCGGGGACATCGTCGTCGGGCACTTCCTCCTTGACGGGTTCGATATGCTCGATCAACCAGTGTGGGCGCCAGATGGTGGTCATGGTGGCGGCGATATCACGGCTGCGCGGGTGAGCAGTGACGAGGTTAACACTCTCGGCCTCGGAGGAAACAACTGGAATTTTTTTCAAGTCGGAGGCGACGCGTCGACGACGGCCGCGGATCGGCTTTGGTTTATCCATTAAGACCCGACGGCGCCGGCATGCCCGCGCTCGCCTCCCCCGCGCCCCTTCTCGCGCGCGCGCCGCCCCGCGCGCGCCGCCACGCGCGTCTCGCGCGATGCGACGCCTCCGGCGAGTCCTCCTCCGCGAGCGTCCGCGTTTTCAAGGGTGGCAGCGCCGAGGTTCTCTTCGGCGCCAAGCAGAATCTGTTGGGTTGCATCGAACGAGGCGACGACGACGGCGTGGAAGACGCGGTGAAGGAGCTCGCGGGTCTCAACCCGACCCCGGCGCCCGCGCGGAGCGAGAAGCTGCTCGGCAGCTGGCAGCTCGCGTGGAGCCGGCAGGCGTCCAGCAGCAACCCGTTCCAACGAGCCTTCGCCAAGTATTCCACAAAAAACTTGCAGATCCTCTCGGCGAACGGACTGGAGAACTACATCGAGCTCGGGCCGATGACGGTGTCCGCCAGGGCGCCCATCGAGGCGGTGTCGGACGAACGCACGGAGGTGAGCATCTCCACCATCGACATCGCGCTCTTCGGCAACACGGTCAAGACGATGGAGATGACGCCCAAGCCGGGCCGCGGCGCCGGGTGGGTGGAGCAGACTTTCCTGGACGACGAGATGAGGATCAGCGTGGGAAACAAAGGGAGCGTGTTCGTGCACGTGAGGGAGGGAATCGGGGACGGGGATGGGGACGGGGGTGCCGACTCGTCGTCCCGGGAGACCACCGCGCTCGCACGCCAATAGAAGGAGGGTACATCTTTCAAATCTCATTTATAAAATTCGCGCGAGGAGCGTTCACGATCACGCGCGCTGACTAAGTTACACATCGGGGGAGCCGTCTGGGTTACACCTCCGATCACCCGTGGAACCGTGGATCCGCCGACGACACCGCGCCTCCCCGCGGGTCGTCCACCGCGCTCCCCGGCGTCGCGACGATCCCCGAGCTTTGCACCGGGGACGACACGCCATCCTCCAGCTTCGCGTACGGCAGTTTAGTCTCCCCGACGCTGAGCGCCTGCACGTTGGCCCTGAGCGCCTGCTTCGGGAACCGCCCGACCACCTGCCCCTCGCTCTTACCCTTGTTGTCGAGGAACACGAGGTGCGGGATGCCGTCGACGCCGTACTGGTCCATCTCCCCGCCCCATTTGGTGTTGTCGATGTTGAGCATGACGAAGTTGACGCGTTCGCCGAATTCGTGCTCCACGTCGTACACGTTGGGCGCGGATTCCTTGCACACCTCGCACCAGTCCGCGTAGAACTCCACGACGGTGGGCCGGCCGTTGGCCAGCGCGGCGTCGAGCGTGATGGCGTCCTTCTCGAGCGACGCGAGCGTGGGGGCGCCCCCGAGGGATGTGGCCGCGAAGAGCGCGACGCCGAGGGCGAACCCGGCGCCCGCGAGAGCCTTGCCGCTGGATCCCGGGTCATCGGGGGGTGACGGGGGCGGGGATGCGGGCCGCGCCGGGTCGGCGTCCTGCTCGGATGCGCGCACGCGGAGCGAGGCGGCGCGGTTGGGGCGGGGCGCCCCGCGAATCGTGGAGATTCGGTACGCCCTCGTCGCGATCGTGGCGCCGGGCGGGACGCACGCGGCGCGGGGTGACGCGGCGGCGAGCGTGAGCGCGGGCATCTCGATCAGGCGATCAGTGAGACGGTGGTCTTCTCGGTCTCCTCGCCCTGTGGATGCGGGGTGGGAAACGCGCGTGTGCGGGGCACGGGTGACGTCGTTGCCAAATATCGACAGCAAGCGAGGGATGGGAGCGATGAGTCCATATGTTCTTGGCATCAAAACGATGAAAGCATCTAAACGCTCAACCGATGAGCCTCTTCCCGAGGGCGTCAAACTCCTCCGCGAGGGACTCGGCCGCGCCCTGCGCGCTGGTCGGCACCTGCAACAGTCGCCGCGCCTCCCCAGCGTAACCCACGCACACGTCCCCGAGCGCCGCCCTGACGTGCGCGCCAGCCGCGCCGAACGCGCCGAACCCTCCGCCGCCGCCGCCTCCGTCGACGCCACCGTTTCTAACCTGCGCCGCGCGGATCTTCTCGTCCCACCTGCGAAGCACCCGCAGCGCACTCCGCAGCAGCCGGAGCCGCAGCGCGGGCGTCTGCAACTGCTCAGCCTGCACCAACAACTGCCCGTGCTGCGCCCTGGACGCGGGGGTGGCGAGCAAGCCGTCGTAGGCGGCGTGCACAGCCTCGGGGGAATCGCCAGTCGCCGCGAGGAGCGCCTCGGCGACGGCGCCAACCTCTTCACTGCCCGACACCGCCGAACGAGTCCCGCCCCACAAACCGCCAGCCATCAGCTCGAGCTTGAGCGCGACGTGCGCCACGGGGAAGGCGACGTCGCTGGGGAACAGCTTGGGACCCAGCGCCCTCGCCGCGTTGCACGCCGCGGAGAGCGCGGCGCGGTCGTCGCCCCCCGCCGCGGTCGCCGCCGCGCCTTCACCCGCGAGAAGCGAATCCCACAGTCCCCTGGCCACGCCCCCGTCAGCGTCCCTGTACTGAGAAAAGTGGAGCATCTCGAGGCACACGTCCCACATGTCGCACGGAAAGGCGAAATCGTTGTACATGTCCGACAGCGGCCGGAGCTCGCGCTCGAGTTCCGACGCCTTCGACGCGTATCGATCGGCGTCGGCGCTCAGCCCGTCCCTGGATCGCTCCGTGAACGTCGCGTGTAACCGTCTTTGAAACCCGAGAACCTTAATCTTACCCTCGATCTGTTCAACAAACGCGGGATCGACATCGGACTCGGTCGTTTGGTCCGATGAGTTCGTGTTATTACCCGGGGTTTTGGCGTGTCGCGTCGCGAGGTCGAGCAACGCGGCTCTTTCGTCGAGGGAGACGGTGGAGTCCGCGGACCCCGTCCGTTCCGCGAGGGCGAAGAAAACCTGCGCGGCCAAGCCGTGTCGATCGCGTCGCGCGTAAAGCCTCGCGAGCAGCTCGAGGTGCCTGGACTGGTCGCGGGTCAGCGCTCCGCCTTGCTGCGCCGTGGCGAATTTCCCGCGCTCGGCGAGGTGCGCCTCCAGCGGACCTGCGGGGAGCTCGAGCAGGTCCTCGTCGCGGCCGAGTTGGATCAGCTCGGCGTAGACGCGGCGAATGAACGCGCCGTCGCCGGTGACGGACGCGCCCGTCACCTCCACCCGCGTCGCCGCCGCCACCGCCGTGATGGACGGGGACGGCGGGCGGAGCGGCGGGATCGCGCCGGGCGCGCGGGGCGACGCGGCGGCGGCGGCGGCAGCTGCCGCCGCGTTCGCGGCGGCAGCCTTGGCGGCGGCGGTCGCGGCGGCGGCGGCGGCGGGCGACGACGCCTGCGCGCACCTCTCGAGCAAGACGGCGAGGCCGTGCGCGCGTTCATCGGCGGAGAGACCGGCGCACACAGCGCCGAGCGACCCGGGCGGCGAACCCGGGTCCGCGACGCCCGACGCGAGCGCGCGGATCGCGACGCAGACGTACTCGAAGCACTCCTCGGCGTCCGGGGCGGCGTTGGTTCGTCCCAGGCTGCCGTCCGCGCCGCCGTTGGAAATCTGGCGCCCCTGCCCGAACGTTGGCTTGGGGGACGCCGCTGACGCCGCCGAGGGCTGCGCGGCGCCCACGCCGAGGCTTCCCACGCCGTCGCCCGCGACGGCGGACTCCGCCGCCGCCGCCGCGGCGGCGAGCGGCAACGCGACGAGTCCGTGGAAGCACCGCAGATCCGCGAGTTCCGCCATCACCGCGGTTGGATCACCCGCGAGGGGAACCCCGAGAAGCATCTCGAGCGATCGAGCCACCGTCTCGGCGCACGTCTGGTGATCACGCCCGTCCCGCGCGTCCCGCGCGGCTTGCAGCAGCTCCCTGGCGCGGTAGAACGTCCTGGCGGCTCCGTCGAAGAACAGCGGCGCGGCGTCTTGCAACCTCGACGCCAGCGCGTCGACCCCCGTTAAATCCACGCGGGTCCGCTGGCCCATCAACGCCTCGATGAGCGAGCTCGCGACGTGCGCGCCTTCGCCGGTGGTGGCGAAGCCGCGGAGCGTGAGCCTCTGGAGCGATGCACGCGTCTCGGGCGCCAGCCACCCGACACATCGGTTACCAAAGTCCTCCTCGGCGACGACGCGGAGAAGAGCGCACGCTTCGCGGGTCCGTCGGACCAATCCTCGGAGAGCCGCGATGCTCCGTTCCTCGGCTCGCAACGCATCCGCGGGTCCGTCGAGTCGTCTGCGTTGCCTCGCGGGCGGTGACATGCCAAAGTTTGGGCCTCCCGTTCGTGACCTGTCGGACGGCGCGACTCGCGGTCGTCGTCGGGCGAGGAAATTTTCCAGCGGCGCCAGCCGGCGCTCGAGCGAGCCGAGGACGTCGGGCGGGATGGTGCACGCGACGGGCGCGCCGGTCGGGTGGTTGGGGCGGAGGATGCCGCCGAGCCAGCCGGCGGCGGCGGCGGCGGCGCCGGTGACGCCGCCGCCGTCCGCGGCGCCCGCGTTGATGACGTCGCGGAGGGGCTTGGAACTCGGATGGATCCCGCCAGGGTTTACGCCGTGTACGCTCGGCACGCCGCCGTGGGTCTTGGCGCGCGCGTGTGGGTCTTGGCCGTAGGTCTTGGCCCCCGAGGTGCCCGCCCCGACGCCGTGCTCGTTGGCAACATTGATGGGCACCCAGAGCGGGCGTTCCCACGTCGGCGCGAGCAGCCGCGCGGCGTAGGTGTAAACAGCTCGATGCACTCCGGAATAGTGGAGCTGCGGCTGGACGATGGCGCGGCCCATGTCAAACTGCCCGCCGGCACCCGCGTCCACGCCAAAGGCGTTGAGGTCCTCGTCCACGCGCGGTTCGCCCGTGAGCCGCGGGTCCTCGAGCGCGCGCCTGGCCCTATCCGCCAGGTTGGCGGCGCCGTAACTCGGCTGGTACCCGTTGTGAGCGCCAAAGGCACCTTGCGGGGTGCCGATGACGGACGGGGGCACGCGAGGGGAACCGGAAGCGCCGAATACCGCGTGGCCGCCCGGGGTCCCAGGGGTACCGACGCCTCCTCCCGGGGTTAACCGGGATCCGTCGTTTGGATTTCCTTCAATCGAAGAGATTGAATTTTTGGAACCGCCGCCCCCACTCTCGGACGCACCCACGGCGATGGCGAGGCACATCGTCGCAGCCTCCGCCTGGCCGTACGACTTGAAGAAGTTCACCAAGGGTTCGGGCGCGTCGGAGACGAGAATCTTGGACAGGGCATCCAGCGGCCGCGACTTTTCCACGGTGACGATGCCGGCGTTGGTGACGACGACGAACTTACGCCGCGGCGCACCCAAGTGCTGCGTCGCGAGTTCGCTTCTCAACGGCCTCGGCTGCGTGGTCAACTCCCGGGGCGCGCCCACAGGGTACGGCGGGTCGAGGTCGCGTTGGACGCCGATGGGCGGGGGAATTTCGCCGACGGAACCGACCGCGGAGGCGGCTCGGCCCTGGAGCGGTTGCGGGGTTACAATTTCGCGCAAGCTTCGAATCGCCGCTCCGCTCTGCGCCCCCGCGCCGACGCCCTGGTACGCCCCCGACGACTGCGGATTGATACCCGGGGAGCCCATCTGACCGGATACCCCGCCGGTGGATCGCCCCGGGGTTCCATACGGGTTATTACCCGGGGTTCCGTAGGGGTTGTTAGTCGGCGCCGGGTTGAGATTGAGATTGGGGTTAATTCCCGAACCGGGGTTGATCCCCGGCGAACCCACCAGCCCCGCGTTCGCGTCCAGCTGCATGTGCGGTGGAAGCGCGAGGTCCCGCGACGCCATGAACAGCCTCGCGTCCTCGTCCCGCTCCGTGGCGTCGCAGAGGAGCATCAATCCATCGCCGTAAAACGCCGCCTCAACCTCGAGCGGACGGACCGTGGTGGTCGCCCTGAGCGCCTGCGCGCTGCTCATGCCGCGCTGCGCGCTGCCCTGGGGTAAGGGCTCGCGGGACTGGACCACAGCGAGGCGGCACGCGGGTGGAACCACGCGCCGCTCCTTATTCATCGAACCACCGACTTGGTTCTGCGAAGCGTACCCGCTAGAGCCACCGTAGCCGAGCGCTCGGCCCTCCGCCGGGAGCGTCGTGAAGTACACGCGCCGCCCATCCGCGCACACCGCCACCAAGGTCACGACGGACGACTCGGACGGCGACACGACGGATATGTGCGCGAGCCGTCGGCCCTTCTGCGCCTGCGACTGCCCATCCTTCGCGGCGGCGTTCGATTGGGCGCCGTAACTACCTCCACCCCCGTAGCCGCCGCCGCCGCCGTAGCCGGAAGATGAACCGCCGCCGTACCCTCCGCCGTACCCCCCGTACTGGTTGAACAGCCCGCCGCCGCCGCGCGCCATCTGCGACGCGGCGGCGACGTCGCGAACCTCCGCCACCTTCCGCGGCGCGTCGGCGCATCGGGGCCCGAGATCGAATACCATCACGACCCCGGCTTCGCTTCGCGTGTACAGCGCGCACCTGTGCTCATCCACCAGCACCTGCCGCAGCGGGTCCGGCGCCCGTAGGCGCAGGATGCTGGGTAACATGCGTGGCAACGCGCTGTGGTGGCAAACCTTGCGGCATCGCCGTTGACGCCAGGTGTCGGTGGCCGAGTATTCAATCTCGTATAGAGATTCGTCGTCGCCGGCGAAAAAGACGCGGCCATCTTCGGTGCTCGCGATGTCCTTCGCGACGACGTCGTCGGTGGTACAGCTGTAGTTGAGCGGGTGCAGCGTGAGCGGGTCGTCGTAGGTGGTACCCTCGGCGCCGTCACCGAACGCGCACCCGACCAACACCACCTCAACCGTCGTCGCGACGACCAAAACAGCGTCGATCGTCTTCAGGAAAACGCCGCGCTTGGGCTTGGCGAGGCCCACCGCGACGATCGCCTGCTCCTCGCCGCTGTACTCCACCGGGACGTCGTCGGGGCGGTCGAGGCGCCAGAGGAAGAGCGCGTTGTCCACGGTGGCCCACGCGCGGTTGATGGACGGGAGGACGCCGCAGAAGCACACGGATTGGCGGGTGGAGTAGCGCTCCAGGACGACGGGCGGGAGCTCGCTCGTGCGCGTCGCCGCGATCTCGGCGGGCCACTGCGATGGATGGTGGTGGGAGGGGCGTGTCGACGGTCAGAAAGGTCGGTTCGGCGTAAGGGTCGAGTGTAGGGCTCGGTGGGATCGATCGCGGTTGGATGGAAAATGAATGAATGATTGACGCGATCGATGATGAGGGTTCGGGAGTCATCTGGCGCGCCGATGAGGCCACTCACCCCGAGTTGCTGGAAGGAGTACGCCTCCCGCGGTGTCTCCCTGAGGCGGGTGACGAGGTCCACGCC
>Ga0222716_10003284_pt1 | contig 12939 bp, 19 predicted proteins | sample C33_13DmetaG_FD_165044 | JGI IMG/M metagenome (GOLD analysis project Ga0222716, IMG submission 165044) | Estuarine water microbial communities from San Francisco Bay, California, United States - C33_13D | ecosystem: Environmental > Aquatic > Marine > Unclassified | place: USA: California... | reverse complement strand
TACATTGGTAGAATTGAAGATGCTGGAGGATATACAAACACTCCTGATGCACCTTATAGATTTTTACCTTGTATGGTAGCAGGTTTAGCTTATTATTTATCGTTTTTAAAAGCTGCGGATAGAACACAAATGTTAAAATTAGCTTATGAAGATGAAATGAAAAGAGCTTTAGATGAAGATGGTTCTAGAACTTCTTTATATATTTCACCACAAACTTATTTTGGAGATGGAGTATAATGGCATACGCAACTGGTAAAAAATCATATGCTATATCTGATCGTTCTGGAATGGCTTTTCCATATCAAGAAATGGTTAGGGAATGGACGGGTGCGTTAGTACATATATCTGAATTTGAACCTAAACACCCACAAATAAGAAGAAAAACAGTTAAAGCAGATGCGATTGCATTAAGAAATGCAAGACCTCAAGATTTTACTTTTAACTCTGGAGGATCTAGATTTACTACAACTGATTTATCCTTACCTGGAGAATTTGCTTTTGATTCTGCTGGGATGCAGCCTGATAATGGTGCAGAACAAAATAGAAAAAGACAACTTATTTCAATAGTTGGTAAAACAACAGTGGAGATATCATAATGGCTATTACACATGCAGATTTTTTAACACAGGTTAGAGATTACACGGAAGTAGATTCTAATGTATTAACTGATTCTATTATTGATAAATTTATTAGAGCTACAGAGCTTAATGTTGCAGGTCAAGTAGACTATGATGATTTAAGAAAATACTCTACATCTACTTTTACATCTGGAAACAGATATGTCAGTTTACCTGCTGATTGTATGATCATTAGATCAGTACAAATGATAAATGGTTCTGATAGAACTTTTTTAGAGCGAAGAGACACAAGTTTTATATCTGAATACAACAGTGGAGGTACTACAGGTGAGCCTAAGTTTTATGCTAATTGGGATGACTTTAATATCTTAGTAGCACCTACACCAGATTCAGCTTACACTATTCAAATCAACTTCATTAAAGACCCACCACATTTTGATAGTTCAACAAATACATATTTGTCAACTTATCAAGAAACAATGTTACTACATGGTGTCTTAACTGAAGCTTTTTCTTATCTTAAAGGTCCTCAAGATCTTTACACACTTTATAAAAGCAAGTATGATGAAGAAGTACAAGCTTTTGCTCTACAACAAATGGGTAGAAGAAGACGAGGAGAATACGATAGTGGTGTGCCTAGAATAAAGGTTCCATCACCGTCACCATAAAATTAAAGGAGAATAATTATGGCTATTACAACTAATGCAATTTGCAATTCATTTAAAAAGCAATTGTTAGCTGGTGAGCATGATTTTGATTCAGCAGGTGGAGATACATTTAATTTAGCAATGTATGACACTTCTGCTGCATTAGGAGAATCTACTACTAACTATTCATCAACTTCTGAAGTATCTTCACCAGCAGGTTACACTGCGGGTGGTAAAGCTTTGGTTAACCAAGGTGTTAAAGTATCTTCTGGTGTCGCTATTACTAGCTTCGCTAACTTATCTTTCACTGGTGTTACACTAACTGCTAAAGGTGCTTTGATTTACAATACAACAACTGACGGTGGTACAGGTACTACTGAAGCAGTTGCTGTGTTAGATTTCGGTGGAGACAAAACTGCAACAGCTGGAACATTTACAATCCAGTTCCCTGCATTCACAACTTCCGCTGCAATCTTAAGAATTGCGTAATTAAAGGAAATAAAATGATATGGCCACTGGATGGGGTAATAAAACATGGGGAGCAGCAGAATGGGGAGACCTTTCTAATGAAACCGTCTCAATCAGTGGCATATCAGCAACCACTTCTATAGGTTCATCAACAACTCAAGCTAACGCTGATGTTGGTGTAACAGGATCACAACTCACATTTACAAACGCAGGAGCTGTTGCAGGTGCATCGGCAGATGTATCAGTTACTGGTATTGAATTAACATTCTCTCCTGGAGAAGAAGTTATTGGTATTGGTGTAAATGTAACTGGATCACAAGCTACTACAAGTATAGGAACAGTCACAGTTGATGAAACTACTTTAACCGGAGAAGGTTGGGGTAGAGATGCTTGGGGAAGTTTTGCTTGGGGTGATAATTATTCAGTTGCAGTAAACGGTATATCACTAACAGCATCTATTGGAGAAGAAACTGCATTTACTGATGTAGCTGTAGATGTAACAGGATCAGAACTTACAACTACTTTTGCAAGTCCTTCATTCTCACTTCAAATTGACCAAGATATATTTGTATTAGCTTCTGAAAATCAGTTAGATGGCTTTGTTGGTACGTTAACATTCCAAGCTGATGCAAATGTTACTGTCACTAGTGCAGGTCCGTTAACAGTATCTGTAGGTACTGCTGAAGCAGGATTATTACTAGAAGTCCCAGTAACAGGAATTGAGTTAACTTCGACTATTGGTACAATTGCTTTAGAACAATCTACAAATGAGCCTGTTACAGGGCAAGAACTAACAACTTCTTTGGGAACTGCCGAAGAAATACCTGCTCAAATAGTGGGTGTTACAGGCATAGAATTGACAGGATCTGTAGGTTCGGTTACTGTAGTTGGAACTTCAGTAATACAGCCAACTGGAATTTCGGCTACTATTTCAGCTGGTCAAGCAAACGTTACCTCATGGCAGGAGATTGATCCGGGTGTAACCAATGTATGGACAGAGGTTGATTTAGCTGCATGATTAAGGTAAAATTATAATTATTTAGGAGACAAAATTTATGGCATCTAGTTATTCAACAGATTTAAAACTCGAACTAATGGTCACTGGCGAAAACGCTGGTACATGGGGTCAAAAAACAAATAACAATTTAGAATTAATTCAACAAGCAATTGCAGGATACGAAGCAGTAGCTCTTTCTGATGGTGGTACAGTTGCTCTTGCAATGTCTGATGCTGCAGAATCAAATGCAAGAAACATGGTTTTAAAGTTTACTGGAACTTTAACAACTGCATCAACTGTAACTATTCCAGATGGAATTGAAAAATTTTATATTATTGATTTATCTGTTGTAACAGGTGTAACAAATTTAACAATCAAAACTGCAAGTGGTTCTGGTTTCACTGCAGGTGAGGCTGCAATTGTTGCTGCTTATTCTGATGGAACAAGTTTAAATGAAATAGCATTGAACACTTTAGGTGGAACAATTGCACAGGCTCAGATTGATGATGCTGCAATTTCTACTGCAAAACTTTCTGACAATGCAGTGACTACGGCCAAAATTTCAAATGCAAATGTAACTGAAGCCAAAATTGCGGATAACGCAATTACTACGTCCAAGATTAGTGCACTTCAAGTTACTCAAGCAAAAATTGCTGACGATGCTGTTGGCCCAGATCAATTATCAAATACTGCAGTAGTTGCAGGTTCATACACAACTGCTGACATTACTGTTGATGCTCAAGGTAGAATTACTGCTGCTGCTAGTGGTTCTGCTGGCGGTGGTTTTGATATTTTAAAACTTTCTTCTGTTTCTGGAAGTGGAACTTACACAGCTAACCCTGCTGCTAATAACGTATCTGTATACGCTTTAGGCGGTGGAGGTGGAGGAGCTTCACCTGACTTTAGTTCTAATATAGCTGGAGGCCCAGGAGGTGATGGAGGATTTGGATATTTTTTCGTGCCTGTAACAGGTGGAACTGGTTATCCCTATAATGTTGGTGCGGGAGGAGCAGGCAGACCTAGACCTGCTAACCAAAACGGAGGCACTGGAGGAGCAAGTGGAATTTCACCTTTAAGTGCTGTTGCAAACGGTGGTAATGGTGGACAAAGAGGATACAACGGTGGAAACCCAGGAAACCCAGGAACTGCTCCAGGAGCTCCTGTATCTGGCGTGGCTCCAGCAATGTATTTTGATTCTGCAGGTAATGGGGGATTCTCTAATCCCTTACCAGGTAATGGTAATTCAGGAAACCCAGGATATTTAGTACTATTAGATAACGCAGGAAGTTAAAATTATGGCAAAACACATTATTAAAAATAATTTAGGATACTTTGCAAAAATTTGTGAAGATGATGCTTCTAAAGATTTTTGGATAAAAAACGGGTATTTTCAATCTGAACAAATAACAGATCAACAAGCTAATGATATTAAAAAAGCAGTAAAAGAGTGGCTGCAAGCAGACCAAGGTGCTGTTTCTGAATTAGTTACAAACCCAAGAGCTTTAATTTCAATAGAAAAAGAAGATGTTAAAGAATCATTAAATAACATCATTTCTAATATGGAAAAATATATTAACAACTATGAAAATACTCCTGCAATTTGGAATACAACATTAACAACTCTCAAAGCTGTTAACTTAGATAATCTTTCATTTCCTATCGAGGCTAGAAATTGGATTGACGCATTAGATAATAATGGTATATCTATTCTATCTTTGATGGAATTTTAATGAATGAACAGATAATTAAATTTAAAGCAAAAAAATTAATTTTATCAGATAAAAGTATTTATCCAGAACCTGCTAAAATGAATATAGCAGACTGGTATAAAAACGTGCCTTATAAAAATGATTCATCGCTTAGGACTATAAAAGCTTGTAAACCTTTTTTAGATTCTTTATTAGCTGGTTATATTTTAAAAAGTGCTATAGATCAAAAAATAAACTTTCACGTAGAAAACCCAAATAATAATAATCAAATTAATACTTGGATTGAAGTTCATCCAATTATAAGAGAGATGAATTTTACCAATCATATAAATGTAAATAGAGGAGATGAAGTACACCCTCCAGAACAAGTTGGTGGAATGTCTTGTCCCTTTTTAAAAGAAAATAAAGGATACCCTATTTATAAAATTTTAAACCCGTGGACTATTACTTTACCAAAAGGTTACAGTGCAATTTACATGCCTCCCATTAATAGACCTGATGATAGATTTCAAATAATAACTGGTATTGTAGATTATGGACATGACATACCTACAAACTTTCCTGTAATTTTTAAAAAACAAGGAAGTTGGATTTTAGAAAAAGGAACCCCTATCGCTAGTATTTTTCCTTTTAAAATTGAAAAATGGAAAATGGTAGTAGAAGAAATGAGTGATGATGAATTTAGAGCAAACAATTTTAGTTTAGCACAAAAACTAATGAAGTTTTATGAAAAATTTAAATGGATAAAAAAATCATGGAATTAAAAAACTTTATAAGTGTATATGATAATTTTTTATCTCCATTACAAGTATCTGCATTTTTAAGAACATTTAAAGATACTAAATTTGAAGATGCAGGTGTTATTGGAAATAAAAATGATATTCGTGTCAATAAAGATATACGCACTGCTCAAAACTATGGTTTATCTTCTGAAAAAAGTTTTACTGAAGCTCATTGGTTTAATTTTATTTGTTATAAAATTAAAAATACTGTTTTGAAATTTTGTAAAGAGAAAGAAATTTTAATTAATTTAAAACGTATTCAAGAATTAACTATATTAAAATATACAGAAGGAGGTTTTTATAAACCTCATTTTGATAACGCTCCTTTGCAAGCTCCTAGAGAATTTTCAGTTATTGTTTTTTTAAATAATGATTATGAAGGAGGTAATTTAGTTTTTTATGAACCAAATCATAAAGATAAAATACTTGAAGTTAAACCAGGGGTAGGAAAAATAGTTGTATGGCCAAGCAATTATTTATTTCCTCATGCAGCAGAACCTGTAAAAAAAGGAACACGATTTGTTTTAGTATCATGGATAATTTAAATAAATATATTTATATAGAAAATCTTTTATCAAAAGAAGAGATAGACTTGTTATGGAATTACGCACAACTTATTCATAGAAACAATGTAAGATGGTTTGATGAAAAACAAACAAAATTAGGAGAGACTTACCAATACGGATCTCCAACAACTGATGGACTTTTACTTATAAAACAAAAAATAATTGAAGAAAAATTAAATAAAAAATTATTACCAACTTATACGTTCTGGAGATTATATACGATGTATTCTAATTTGGCTTCCCACACTGATAGAGAAGAATGTGAATATACTGTAAGTATAACTGTAGCACAAGATAAAACCTGGCCTTTATTTGTTGATGGTAAAGAAATTATAATTAAACCTGGAGATGGTATTTTATATCAAGGCGCTAAATACAAACATTGGAGAGAAGAATATGATGGTGATTATGCTTTTCAAATATTTCTACACTATGTAGAAAAAGATGGTAAATATAAAGATTTAATTTATGATCAAAGAAAAGGATTAGGAGTGGAAAAAATATGAAATTTGAATTTAATGAAGACAATTACAAAATACTCTTTAATGAAAATGATATAAAAACTATCAATAAAAAAGGGTGTGTAGAATTTGATCCTTTAAACGCAAAACACTTTATTAATGGTTTATCAAGAATAGTAGCGGAATCTCATCTTGCTATTATTAAAAAAAATCCAGAATTGGAAAAAGTTCAAACATTCGATTATACTGATATTAAAACTAAATAAAGCATTAACTTTAAATACAAGGTGTTTTAAGGTATAATACGATATGCCTTTAACAAACGTACAGATTAGACCAGGATTTAATAAACAAGTAACACCAACAGGAGCTGAAGGACAGTGGACTGATGGGGATTTTGTTAGATTTAGATATAGTTTACCTGAAAAAATAGGTGGATGGCAACAAATCACAGATCAAACATTAGTAGGCGCTGCAAGAGAGCAACTTGTCTGGGCTGATTTGGACGGTCGAAGATATGCAGCAATAGGTACTCACAAGGCATTAATTATTTATTACGAAGGTGCTTTTTATGATATCACACCTTTAGATACCGCATTAACCAGTTGTACATTTGATACAACAGATACTTCTGCAACTGTAACCGTTAATAAAACAAGTCATAATTTATTAGCAGGAGACTTATTTACATTTACATCAGTGACTCCACCAGTTGGAGCAGGATATGTAGCAGATGACTTTGAAACAAATACTTTTGAAGTTATATCAGTACCTGATGCAGATACATTTACAATAACCATGGCTTCTGCTGCAACAGCAACAACATCTGCTAGTGGATCAGCAACCGTTAATCCATACATTAAACCAGGACCTGTAGATCAAACATACGGTTATGGTTGGGGTACAGACACTTGGAGCTCTGGAAAATGGGGAGAAGCTTCAGGAACATCAAATGTTATTCTTGATCCAGCATCATGGTCATTAGATCATTTTGGACAAAAACTTATTGCAACTATTAAAAATGGTAAAAGTTTTTATTGGGATCCTATTGCCTCAGCTCCTACTGCTTTAAGCACAAGAGCTACAGTAATACCTGGAGCACCTACTAGATCAGTTATGTCGATTGTCTCTGAAAGAGATAGACATTTAATTATGCTTGGAACTGAAACAACAATTGGTAGTGAATCCTCACAAGATAAAATGTTTATTAGATTTTCTGATCAAGAATCTATTGGGGATTATACTCCTAATTCTACTAATACAGCGGGTACATTTAGACTGGACTCTGGTGTAAAAATTATTGGAGCAGTAAAAGCAAAGGATTATATATTAATACTAACTGACACATCTGCATATATGATGCAGTTTGTGGGTCCACCATTTACATTTTCTATTAGACAAGTAGGAAGTAATTGTGGTGCGATTGGACAACATGCCATTAAATATGTTAATGGAAGAGTATGGTGGATGGGGCAAACAGGTGGTTTTTTTGTATTTGATGGTACTGTTAAATCAGTTCCATGTTTAGTAGAAGATTTTGTATTTACAAATAAAGGAGATAACCTTGGAATAAATTACAACTCAGGTGAAATAGTTTATGCAGGACTAAATAATTTATATGAAGAGATTAGTTGGTTTTATGCAAAATCAGGATCAACAAGTGTAGACAGAGTAGTTACTTACAACTATACAGAAAATACATGGACAACAGGATCGCTTGCAAGAACTTCTTGGTTTGATTCAACATTATACGACAACCCATACGCAACAAAATACAACGGCTCCGGGACACCGAGCTTTCCGACAATACAAGGTGTAACAAATGCTAATGGTGCATCAATATATTATGCGCATGAAGTTGGAAACAATGAAGTCGATTCGTTAGGTAATAAAACAGCCATACCTGCATTTATACAATCTGGAGATTTTGATATAACAGATGGTGAGGTATTTATGAGTATGAGAAGATTTCTACCTGATTTTAAATTATTAACAGGAGACGCTCAAGTTACAATAAACCTTAGAAATTATTCTACGGACAGTTCTTCATCATCTCCATTAGGCCCTTTCACAGTCAACTCATCTACAGATAAAGTAGACACTAGAGCAAGAGGAAGAGCAGCTAGTTTAAGAATTGCAAATACATCTACAGATCAGAATTGGAGATACGGAACTTTTAGAGCTGATATAAAACCTGATGGAAGAAGATAATGGCTAGAATTGATATACAGATACCAGAACCTACACCAGTTTACACTGAAGAAAATCAAAGACAAGTATCTCAATCTTTACAAACAATGAAAGATAAATTAAACACTTCTTATCAAGAAGAATTAAAACAAGAAGTCGAAAGAGTTTCTTGGTATACAATGAGGTAATATGAGCCAAGGGTGTAACAATGTTAATGTTGAGCCAACAGTTATTGGTGGTGGAGATGGCTCTACTGCTTATGATGCATTTGGTAGACTAAGAGTATCTAATCCACTTACTATATTTGATTCAACAAACGTATTATCTAAAAATAATTTATTTGATGAAGATCTAACTGGATCGGGAACAGTTACCTACACATCTAATAAATCTACAGTTAATTTAAATGTAACTACAGCTAGTGGTGATAAAGTTATAAGACAATCTAAAAGAGTAATGTCTTATCAACCAGGTAAATCATTATTAAATTTAAATACTTTTGTAATGAATGCTCAAGAATCTGGATTAGAACAACGTGTTGGAATGTTTGATGCAAACAATGGAATATTTTTTGAAGACACTGGCACAGGTTATCAGATAGTTAGAAGAACATATGTGACAGGTTCTGCAGTTGATAATGATGTAGCACAATCATCGTGGAATGGAGATAAATTAGATGGTACAGGAGCTTCTGGTTATACCTTAGATCCAACAAAAGCTACGATTATGTTTACTGATTATGAATGGTTGGGTATGGGATCTGTTAGAGTTGGTTTTGTAATAGATGGTAAATTTATTGTTGCCCATACATTTTTAAATGCAAATAATTTATCGACTGTTTATATGCAATCAGCAAACTTACCCATAAGATATGAAATAGAAACAACTGGCACTATATCTGGTGCAGCAGTATTACAACAAGTATGTTCAACTACAATGATTGAAGGTGGCTATGCACCATCTGGAATACAACAAATGATTGGTACAGCTTCTTTAAGTGGAGTTAATTTAACAACTGCTGGTACGTTTTATAATTTAGCAACCATATCTTTACAATCTTCTAGACCTTATGCAGTGATTGTATCTCAAGGATTTGATGCATCAGCAGTATCTAATTCTGATTTTGAAGTACAATTAAGATTAAATGCTACACCATCCACTGCATTTTCATACACTACTTATTCGGATAATGTTAAATATGATTTAACAGGAACGACCACAATTACTGGAGGAACTATTATTGGTAAAGCTTATCTTTCAGGTAAAGCATCTAATTCTATTCAGTTTGGAGATGGATTTAATTTTGACTATCAATTAGGACAGACAATCGGTGGTACTTCTGATACACTAACACTTTGTGCCAAAGGTGCATCAAACGGGGATGATGTTCTTGGTAATTTAAAATGGGTTGATTTAACATAATGGCAAATATATATAAAAACGCATTCTACGATCCTAATACTACTGCAGCAGTGACAGTGTATACTTCACCATCTAACTCACGTGCTATTATACAAAATATACAAGTTACAAATGAATCTGGATCAAAAGTACTAAAGGCTAGTATTACAGATAACTCATCTACATCCACTATTCAAATAGCTTATGCATCTATCTCGGGTCCTACGATATGCAACATTGCTAAAGGACCAATTATACTTGAAGAGAGTGACGCATTAAATATTGAATGTAACACTACCAATTCAGTCTCAGCTGTGGTATCTATTTTAGAAATAAATAGATCAGATCAAAATGGCTAAACAAAAATTTACACACTTCGTACCAAGACCAAAACCTAAGAAGCGTCCTGGTCGTCATAAAAAAAGTCTTTCAAAAAGTGAAAAAAGAGATTTTAAAAAATATAATCGACAAGGTAGATGATTGATTTAAATTATTTAGAATCAATAGTTAAATCTGTTGATATAAATTTAACTGAAGAAGATATATTTAACTTTTTAAAAATAAAAAAAAGATGGCCTTTTAGATATCATTGGGGTCAACCTTCCGTAGAAATATTGTGTAGTAATGGTAGGCTAGAATCCAAACATTTTTTTGATGTAGAAAATTATTTTATTTATGAAGAATGGAAAAAATTTTATGATTTAGGTTTTACAAGTATTATTTCAAATATACTTGATTTAGATAAAAATTTAAGAAACCTTAATAAAAGATTGCAAGAAAATACTGGTTTAAAAATAAATGGTAATTTTTATTTTTCAAAACCAGGAAAAAAACCAAGTTTTGATTATCACAAACATGACTATGATGTTATTGTAAAACAAATATATGGTAGTTCAGATTGGAAAATAAATGAAAAAATATTTACAATGAACACAAAAGATACTTGCGTAATACCTAAAAATACGTTACATCAAGTATTAAGTAAAAATAAAAATAAATTATCATTAACAATAAATATACAATGACAGATTTACCAAAAATACCTGCTGAAGCTAAAGAAATTATTAGACACAAAAGAACTGGTAAAGTTTATGCGTCTAAGGATGAATTTCAAGCTGATGTTCTAGATCCAAACACAGATACAACTCAAGAAGATTTTAGACAAGATTTAGAAATTAGAGTGACAAGAGTTTCGATGGGTGCTAAAACAAAAAAATAATGCAACCTAGAGGTGCTACTGAAATACAAATGGAAATGCTGTATAAGCATGTTCCGAAAGAATTATTAGACCAAGTACAAATATGTACTTCAATACCAGGTAAGGTACCTTTAGATTCAAATAAAGTAAATATACTTTGGCAAAAGAATTCTTGGGATCAACCTAATCTACAAGAATTTTTTAGTAACAAAACAAGACATAAAGAATATGATTGGTATGTGTTTAACAGTCATTGGAATTATGAAAAGTTTAGATACTTCTTTGATATACCAACTGATAGATCTGTTGTAATTAAAAACGGAACTAATAATTTTCCTACTAGAAGACCTTATCAAAAAGGTAAGCCAATAAAAATATTACACCATAATACACCATGGAGAGGATTGAATGTATTGTTAAGAGCTATGCAAGAAATAAAAAATCCTAATATTACATTAGATGTATATTCATCTACACAAGTTTATGGAGAAGCTTTTAAAAATCAAAACGATGATCAATTTAAACCTCTATACGAACAAGCAAAACAATTACCTAACGTAAATTATATTGGATATGAAACAAATGAATATATTTTACAACATATGTCCGATTATGATTTATATGTATATCCAAGTATATTTGAAGAAACATCTTGTGTTTCTGCATTGGAAGCATTAGCAGCTGGTGTGCATGTTATTACAAATAACTTTGGAGCTTTATATGAGACATGTGCTGAGTGGCCTGTGTACGTTAACTATTCTACTAACTATGAACAAATGGCTAAAGACTTTGCTGCTGCAATTCAAGTAACATCTAACTATTTACATGAAGACTTTATACAAGATCATTTAAATGAACAACAAAAGTTTTATAAACGTTTTTATAATTGGGATAAAAAAGGTATGGAGTGGACTAGTTTTTTAAAAGGAGCTATAGATGAAAGAAACAATAAATAAAGATACTTATCAAACATTAAAAGAATTAAAGGTTTCTCCACAACCTTATCAAAAAGCTATTACTCCTTTATGGAAACAGGACACCGAACAACCAGTATTACAAGTAGCTAAATCTCCTTACTCTTTATTTGTAGCTACTCCTGTACATAGTGAATGCTCTATTCATTACACACAAGCTTTATTAGAATTACAAAAACTTTGTTTTTCAAAAGGTATAAAAATAACCTTTCAATTAATGAAATCATCTTTGGTAACACAAGGGAGAAATCTTTGTGTAGGTAGTTTTCTAGAATCTGATATGACACATATGTTGTTTATTGATTCCGATATTTATTTTAATGCTCAATCAATTATAACCATGCTTGAAAAGGATAAAGACTTAATATCTATACCTTATCCACTTAAAACTTTAATGTGGGATAAAGCATTTAAAAAAATGCAAGAAGGTAAAATAAAAGAACCTGAAGACATAAGAAAATCATTACATACTTATCCAATGAAGATAGACAATATTGGTAATATACAAGTTAGAGATGGTGTAATAGAAGTAACACATAGTCCAACCGGATGTATGATGATAAAAAGACACGTATTTGATAAAATGATTAAAGCTTATCCTGACAAACAAATTGTACAAAAGACAGTAATTAATGGAGAGTATGTAGACAGACCTCACATGTGGAATTTCTTTGATACAACACACGATCCTGTAACTAAAACATACCTTGGAGAAGACTTTTCTTTCTGTAAATTATGGAAAGATATAGGTGGTAAATGTTATGCCTATATTATGGATCCTATTGTCCATGTTGGAGAACATACTTATGAAGGTAAGTTTTACGACGAGTTGATATTACCTAAGTAAAATGGTAATATTATCTATAATTAAAAGAATAAATTATGGATCCATTTACTATAGCATTAGCTACATTTGGCGTACAAAAACTTAGAGGAAAATCTACTAATAGATCACTAAGAGATGCTCT
>Ga0222716_10003281_pt1 | contig 12944 bp, 7 predicted proteins | sample C33_13DmetaG_FD_165044 | JGI IMG/M metagenome (GOLD analysis project Ga0222716, IMG submission 165044) | Estuarine water microbial communities from San Francisco Bay, California, United States - C33_13D | ecosystem: Environmental > Aquatic > Marine > Unclassified | place: USA: California... | reverse complement strand
CCCACGCACGGGTCAGCTGCTCGGCTCCCTGTGCTCACCCCGTGGTCACCCTCCTCACTCTCCACGCCCCACGCACGGTCCCACCGCAGCCTTCGAGTATTTCATCACAGAGTCGCGAGCGGTGTGCGCCGATAGCGGCTCGCTCCTTCTCTCCGATCTCGACTCCCCGGCCGCCCTCTGCCGGCTGCTCGACTCTCTCGATGACACCGACTCGCCGACACGCATCAGGCTCGAGCTCAAGTCGCCAACATCGCATTTCGGCCAGCGCAGCGTGCGTTCGATCGACGACATACCCGTCTACGCGTCGGTGAAAGCCGTCGTGGACGCTGACGGAGAGGTGTCGGCGTTCGAGATATCGTACACGACGCTCTTCACGTTCAACGGCGCCTATTTCTTCGACCTTTTCGGTGGGTGTTGAACTCGACCGACGTGCGCCCGCTCGTCGCACGTCGCACGTCGCTCGTCGCTCGCCCCGACTCTCTCACTCGCGCTGTGCGCTTCGCTCGTTCGCCAGGATCGCATCCAGGCGACATCGAACATGTGACGGTGCGGTGTGACGCGCAAGGTCGACTCGCCGGCGTCTGGTTCAATGCGCACAGAAGTTGCGATGGCCAGTGGAGATCTGCGGGTGACGTCGAGATTGACGAGGAAGAGACTGGGCGTATTGTCAGTTTCATCGCCAGGTCTGGGCACGGGCACTACCCTTATGAGGGCTGCACCCATCGCCATTTCGGAACTGCGTCGGATTACACGAACCGATCGCTGAAGTGGCAGCCCCGTGTCGTCATCTGGGTCGACGGGACGGTGCATCGGGTGGCCTCCCGTGGGGTGAATCGGGAGCTGGATGGACGGGGCGTGTTTACTCTGAATCCTGCAAACGTACCCGAGCTGGATGTGGACGAGCGGCATCGGTACATTGTGTCGAGTCGGATCGCGTTTTGGGGTGACGCGGCAGGCGTGGCGCACCAAGCTTGGTTCTCCGGCAAGGCTGAAGCAGTCCGGTCGAGGACGTGGTTGGAGCGGGTGTGTACGCTGCTTCATCTGTGGGACTGCAGTGGCGATTGATGAGACCGAAGCCCCTCTTCAGTCGCTCGACCACTAGTCGCTGAGTGGTCTCTCTCAGAGCGAATTTACACGGTCCGGTGTATCTAACGAGCATTGGATATTTGAAAGCCAACTTCTTGCGTCGCAGGATCACACAGACACACAAGGGCAGAGAACGCGGCAAAGTCTCGGACGGATCTCGGCGTGGTGAAATCAAAATGCAGGGCAAATTCGTCCCCGTCTTGGTGGGCTTGGCCATCACGAGCTCATCGTACGTGCTTAGCATTGTGTCTGTATATCATGAGAGCAAGGGTTGGTGCGCATGAAGCGTCGCAGGCGTCGAGAAGTCGGCAACGCGTCTCGATGCCTGCGGCCTGCTACCGACACAGAGGCAGCTACCCACCCCCGTCGATCGTCCCCCTGCCTCTCCTCGCCCGCCGCCACTCGGCTCCATCTCACACGCGACTGCTCGGCACCTTCGTTGCAGGTTTGCGCGCCAGTGCCCCGACTGTGACGTTCAGTACTGGACGTGCTCCTGGAGTTGCTACGAGCAGTTCGGTTCGGCGCCCATCTGCGCGTCGCTCATTTCCTACAAGACTGGCAAGGCGGAAGATTACAACGTATTCAACAACGAATGCGAGGCCGGGTGTTACGTCAAGGCGTACAACGAGTTCTACGCCGTTCAAGGCTACGAGCCGATGAACGAGCAGCAGCCAGACGCGTCGTGCGATGCAGCCTGGAGGTTAAATCAGGCGCTCGACTACCAGTTCTTCTCGTCGCCGGATGCCTTCAAGTACAACGATAAGTTGCCTTCTGAGGGAGAGCTCCCGAAGTGGATGCAGGACGAGCTCGCCGAGGTCAACGCAGACCCGAGTCTGGCGAATGATCCGACGCTGGCCTTGACGCTCGAGGAATGCAGCAGATGCAAACCGGGCGCAGACATCTCTGGAAAGGAGGTATTGCTCACGTCCGACGGAACGCTCGTCCGAGCCGGCGAAACCGGCTCAGTGACACCTCCTGCCTCCGAGGTCCCGTTGCCGTCGGTCCCCGGCCTGCTGCCGTCCATGGCACCCGGCCTGCTGCCGTCCATGGCACCCGGCCCGCTGCCGTCCGTTCCGGCCGTCACCGTGCCCCCCACGGAGATCATCGTTCCGGGCGGGCCGCCGCCATCTGCTGCGATCGGATCCCGCTCGGCGCTCTCGGTCATGGCATCGTTGGGAGTCGGCGCGGTGCTTGCGTTTGTTTCATAGAATTGTCATAGTTATTACGGCGTCACCGCCGTCGTTGAGCACCTGCGGCTTCGGTTGAAAAGCTCTGGTTGGGGATGGCCGAGGGTGTCCCTGGCCCTCGGACTTTTACCTTCCTCCTCTTCGGCCGTGCGAGGTACATCAACACGCATGTCACCCCGGCTTGGATCAGACTGAATGACATGCACATCCAAGCCATCGCGTACGCGGCTAGTCGTGCACTCGTCCCGGGGAACCCCGCCCCGGTTGCTTGGTCGCCCCGTATCTGGATGGTCAACGCCATCACAAACTGCCAAAACGCCAAAAAGAGGCTGCTTCCGACCGCCACGTCGTGCAGCGGCTTGATCAGCGTATAGTCCACCATGAGGAAGGCGATGGCAATGCCGCTGGCGATGAAGAGCGTGACCCCCGTCGTGATGTAGGTGAACGTGCAGACGTCCCCGTCGAGGTTGAGCAAGCACGCCGGGTCGTAGCTGCTGTCCTTCAAGTAGACGGCCACCACGCCCGAAAGCGCGCTCGCACATGCGACCTGTGTGTTGGAGGAGCGGGTGGTGAGTGAGTGAGTGCGCGTCGTTTGCGGTGGGGAATCCTTTCCGGAATTCCGACGACGAGCTTGAAATTACGAACGTTCAGCACTGCAGGGACGACCACGCCCCAACAGAGGGGTGGTAAGTCGCGTGGGTCTCCCCTCCACGAGAGATTGGGTGTTCGCATTTGCAAATGATTTGGCAAATCACTCAAGCCTCCCAGAAGGAACTAAACCCTCTGGGCATCGGCAGCGACTTGTCGCTCAGGGAGGTGCTCAGCGACCTCGTGTGGTTGTGCTGCCCGTTGGTGGTGTCTCGGCTCTCTGCCGTCGCCAGACTGCTAAACGGTGACCGTGGCTGGCTCGACTCGACGTCGCTCCCCTTAGCTGCGAGCTTCTTCAGCGCCTCGCTCTTCTTGGATTGCCGCTTGGCCGATGAGTACGCCACAACGCCGCCGACAGTCACTAGATACCCGAACACTGTGTAGCGGTTGATTGGATTCCGGAACACGAGCACGCTCGCGATGACCGCCACCACGCCCTTGGCATTCCCGAGCACTTGAAGCGTCAGCGCCGACGTGTGCTTGGTCACCAAGAAGTTTGTCAGGTTGACAAAGTAGGCCATGGCCGCGTTGAAGACCAGCAGAGGCCAGAATCCGGTCCCCGTCTGCCCGAGGACGATGGCGTTTGCCAGGGCGGTCGGCTCGAAAAATAGCGTGACTGGAACCAACGCCGCCGTGGCCACGGGTGCCATGTACAGGAGGAGACTCAGGCTGTCCATCCTCTCGGACGAGTCGCTGAGCATGATGCCCTGGAGGACAGACTTGAGCGCTCGCCCCGCCGTCGCCGTCAGGGCCGCGCAAAAGCCTATCAGATTGAACATGGGCTCGGCGTGCGAAGCAATCACGATGCCGACGATGACCGGCACGAGCGACAGGTAGACGGCCTGCGTCTCCCGGTGTCCGAGCATGATGGCCGCGAGCAGGGCCGTGAATGCGGGGGTCGTTGCCCCGATGGCCTGGTTGAACGAGACCGGGATGTATTTGAGCGACACGTTTCCGAGCACGACCTGGACGGGCGGCCGGATGGACGAGCGAGTGAGGGCATCGAGGAATCGTGGGAGCGTGTGGGCGTGGGAGCCTGGGAGCGTGTGGGCGTTGGAGCATGGGGGGCGATGAAGCGTTGGAGCCGACAGCGCCGACGTCGGTCGAATCCGAGTCCACGTCCGGGTCCGAATTTGAGTAGGAGGAGGAGGAGGAGGACGTACCGCCACACAAAAGACGATCGCCAGTGTTGCTATTTTGTAGAACTGCCTCTTTGATTTCACGGGTTGTAAGGTCACGACGCCCGAGATGGCGAGGGCGTATGAGAATATCGAGCACCTGTTGATTTGATGGAGAAGCAGGAGGAGTAAGGAGGAGTAAGGAGGAGTAAGGAGGAGTAAGGAGGAGCAAGGAGGAGTAAGAAGGAGTATCGGAAAGAGCAGATGACCGGATCGGTCGTATGCGAGTGTGCGGGCGTCGCCGAACGTACATGAGCATGTGACACAGCGTCAGGAATGCGGGAAATTTGAACCCGTATACACTGAGCAGCCATTTATTCAGCAACAGGACACCGATGTTGGAGGAATACCTGGCGAGCGAGCGGGTGCGGTGTGTGAGTCGGAGGGCCCGATTCGGTCGGTCGGTCGGTCGGTCATTCGGGGCTGTGGACGAGAGACGCACCAGCCAACGATCACGCTGCCCGTAACGAAGGCACTCGTCCCACTCATCGTGTTTTGCTTGCTCTGTCTCGTGTCAATCGCTCCTTTATCCGCTCAATTCACTCCGCATTTCAGCAAAAATTCCGGTGGATCTGTAGTCGGCCTGGCTCACTCGTGTCCCTTCCGCCACGCTGCCTGGGTCTATCTGATGCAAGTATGCTGCTGAAAGTCAAGTACTCCGTATAATTGTCGGCGAAGTACAGAAACAGTTTCGCCTGCATGAGGGGCGAGGGCTCGCCAGCGGTGGATGGGTCCCCGGGGGGCTCGTCTCGACCGACCCGAGTTTGGGCGTTCAAGCTTCTCACCGAACCATGGGAGATTTCTTACGCACTAAAAACGCATAAAGAGTGAGACTTGGTCCAACCGAGCAAACCCCGCGCACAAAAACGCATAAAACGCACCAAACGCACCAAACGCGTCGACTCGTGACGAATTTTCTCGAGCCGCTGTGACACCACGCTGCCGACATGAAGCTCGTTTTCGCTCTCTTTCTGACCATCTTGGCACTCTTTAGTGCCGGTGTCAACGCGGGGACGTGCACCCTGCCCGCCTCGTACGTCGACTACTTTGCCACCCCCCGGTCTCTCTCCCTCTCAGCGAGTGGTGAGCGCAGCAGCCAGCCGCTCACACCGCGCTCGCGCTCTCTAACAGGTATCTCAACGGACTCGATTACAAGAAAGTGGCCAAGTCTTGTTCACGCGTCGGTAACGGGAAGAACGTCGGGAGATGCGACAAGTGCTTCGCTACCTTCATTTCAGCGCAGACGCCCGACGTGATCAAGTATATCGACCTCGTACGGTTTTATCGACCGACTTCGGCCGCTCTCTCGCAACGCTGACTCATCTCTCACTCCTCACTGCTCGCGCTTTGCGCTCGCTCCTTCGTTCGCCAGATGGCGGCCCTCACCGATCCGACCGGAACTTTCGTTCAGACGGCCAAGGACTGCGCCTCGTCTGTGACGGAGGTCGTCAAGTCGAAAATGACAGCGAAGCAGAGGAAGAAGGCGAAGTACATGACCAGGTGCTTCTCTGTTGACCCCAGCAAGCTCAAGAAGACGACGGAGGCTGTGACGCAGTTCGGCAACTCCCTCCTCCTCGGCTAGCTAGTCGTCTGGACATCTTCATGATTGATTTCTACGATTACGTGTGAGTGATCGTCACAAACACAAAGCCTCCCTCGTAGGTGTCCTCCTGACACCACCCCTCGTCTCGAGTCGACTTGACATCCAGGGCCTCCACCGTGACCAAGAGATCCTTGCTCCGGACGCACTCGACAAGTGCGTCAAACATGGCCTGGTCCCGAACGGCGTTGCAGATGTAGGCCGTGCCGCCGGGCTCGAGCCGCTGTTTGATGCACGAAGAGAGCGAGTTGACCATCGGCCACTCGTACAGGACGTCCGTTCCGATTATCGTCCGGAAACAGAGGCCGGCGTCGACGCCCGGAGCGACGGCCCGCGAGCTTTCCCCGTCCAGGGCGGCAGGCGTACCGCCGCCCTCGCCAGCCCCGACGGCGTCCTCCCAGTCGATGAACCGGATCGCGGTGTTCGCCCGGGTCCATCCGTCGTCCTCGCTCTCCTCGGCCGGCATGTTGAGTGCGAGCGCGTCCCTCAAATTCAGCAGCAACGTATCGACGTAGTCGCTGATCACGACACGCGTCGCGCCCAGCTTGCCCGCCAGAAACCCGCACGCACCCACCCCGGCTCCCAACTCGAGCACAGTTTGCCCCCGCACCATCCGACCTTCGTCCTTCGCCATCCGCTCGCACATGATCCTCGCTACCCGCCAAAGCTTGGCTCCGACGCCGTCCGCAAGCGCCCCCTCCTTGACAACGACCCGATGATCTCCAAAGGTCAGCGTCGAGGTCCGATCTCCGGACGCGGACGGACCGCTGCAGGCAGCGATGATGGACGACAAGTCGTCCATCATCTCGGACGAGTCTTGCACCCGCTTCATGGTCACCACGGCCCGCTCCGCCAGCCCACATGCCGACGCCTCGGACGCGTACGTCTCTCCCTTCTCGGCAAGCGTGGTCGCAATCTCCTTCAGCAAGACCGCGAGCTTGATCGTGCCGACAGCCCCTGGCGAACGAGCGGGTCAGGGAGGAGGAGCGGGGTCAGCGGGAGCAGCGTCCGGGTTCGATATCGATATCGATACGCACCCTCTGACTCGTACGAGATCCACTTTTCCTCCCATCGGAGCACCGTCTCGTTCGCCACGACGATCGACAGGAAGTCCTCCTCGTCCGCGTTCTGAGCGGGTGCAGTCGACGGCATTTCAAGCAGTCTTCAAGTAGTCTTCGGTTGACGAGCGAGAGGCTACCTCTGCTCGCTGTGGACGCTCACCGTGCGGCATGAACAGGTTATATCGCACATAGTCTACACTCGAACTCGGAAGACATGAATGGAGTGGGGCGTGAAATGGCGACCTATGCAGCGAGACCTCCCCCTCGCGACGACTCGGTCCTCGGTCCTCGGCCACGTCCGCCTGCCTGCGCGACGTTTCGCCATTCTCTATGTTCACGCTGAAAGGCTGCGCCGTTCTTTGCCCACGAGCACTGTGAGTGAGTGAGTGAGTGAGTGAGCCCGTTTGGACGAGCCTGAAATCGGAGCATCGATTCAAGAACTGAGACAGCCGACCTTTCTCGCTGCTGCTGTCCGTCGACCTGTCGCTCTTCTCTGTGTATTGTATCTGAACACTTCTTCAGATACACCCACGGAGAGTGAAGCGCGAGAAGATCGGGTGGATCGAGTGGCGTCATGCCCGTCCAGAAGGGAGCAGACGCCCGGCAGGCCCCTTCGTCAGCCACGGCGCCGGCGATGGCGCCCGGGCTGCTGTCGCCGGCCGAGGCGACGAAGGTTCTGTCCAAAATGACGTTCGACAACTTGCCGCTGCGCGAGTCCCTGTTCGCGTCTCTGTTCGAGAGCAAGGCCGACACGGAGAAGCGGCTCGAGGGCGGCGGGAACAAGCTGTTGCTGGCCGCCTTCCGGGCCCTGGATGGCGTCGATTTTCCGGGCATACCTGTGGAAGAGATCTTGAAGCGGTGTGGGACCGCGAAGAAGGGGCGGGGGTCGTCGGATAAATCCGATGAGCAGCTGGAGGCGCTGATGGCGGGGTGCACGTCGGACAAGGCGTTTTTCAAGTGCACCAACGTGAACGAGCCCGTCGCCAAGTTTTGCTTGACGACCGTCATCACGCAGCGGATTGCGACGTCGTGCGTGCACATCTTTGAGAAGAACGCGGACGCCTCGTACGTGCTGCCGGCCAAGAAGTTTTACCAGGACCGGGCGACCAAGCCGGAGGACAAGATCGAGCCGCGGCAGGTCGAGTGCCTCCGAAAGGTGCTGGAACTGCACACGTTGCGCCCTAAGACAGAGCGCAGCCGACAGGTGAAGTGTTCCAAGTGCCATCGGCTGGCCGACTCGAAGAAGAACGAGCTGGAGGTAGAGGGGTGCGCGAGCTGCGTCCGGGTCTACCACAAGGAGTGCATGACTCCGGTGGAGCTTGCGACGGATTTGTCCAAGTGGTCGTGCTTCAGGTGCGCTGAGGCTGGACATGGGGCGCTCCGGAGGATGGTGGAGCTCACGGAGAAGCTGGCGGGGATCATGGCCACGAAGGAGCGCAACGCGGCCAAGAAGCAGCGCAAGGGCAGCGCGTCGGGGTCGGCGCTTCGTCAGAATTCCCGGCAGCTGTCGTCGGCCACGGAGACGGCTAACACCGACGATGATGCCCTGGAGCAGGCGAAGAAGCGGCTGAAGTCGGAGACGCAGATGCAGGCCAAGGATCGTCAGGCGCTCGAGAAGTCTATCGAGGGTCCGGCCCGGGAGTACGCCAAGCTGTTCCCGTCTCGGGAGTCGTTCGAAGTATTCAACATGGCTTCGAGCGTGGCCGAGTTTCTGTCGCTGTACGGCGACATTTGCGAGCTGGAAGAGGTGCTGGACACCAACGCCCTGCTCCAGGCCACCAAGTGGCCCCTGGACTTCTCCGAGGACCTCATGGCGCTCTACAGCCAGCTGCTGCTCTGCTGCCTTTTGGAACAACATAACCACGAAGGCTTGTCGAAGGCGAGGGCAAGGAAGTGGATGCGGGTGCTGTCCAACAACACGTGGCCGGAGGTCCTCCGGAGGTACATCGGCCAGCGCCCGGTGGAGCGGCAGCACCACGGGGACAAGGAGCGCCTCCGGCGGGCCAAGGAGATGCTCGCGACCAACGCATGGTTCGAGTTGCCGGTCGATCTGCAGCTGTTCCTGCTGCACGTGCTGTGCCACGACATTGCGCAGGGCCAGGCCCTCAAGTCGGACATGTGCGCCCCGCCGAGGGAATATCGCACGGACTGCCTGGGCGTCGATCGCTACGGCAGGAGGTACTGGACTCTGCGGGGCTCTCCGGGCCTCATTGCCGTGGAGGACGAGCAGGGAAACCATGCCGGCGTCCTGACGTCGGCCAAGGACCTCGACTACCTCATCGACCACCTGATGCGCAAGGGCCCGGGCGAGGGCGCCCTGCTCGCGACCCTCGTGCGCATGCGTGACTCCCTGCTGGATTCGTTCCAGAAGTCGCCGGACCCGTCCACCACGCTCGTCGTCGACACCCTCGAGAAGCGGCCGAGGGCGGGGGCGGGGACCGGGGGTGCGCTCAAGGAGGAGGGCAGCGGTGGAGACGGTGGGAACGACCACCATGATGACGACGTGGAGGTCGACGCGGAGCGCGACGACCAGAAAGAGTCGCTGGTGGCAGCGGTGATTGCCGCCGGTGGCAGCGACCAGGACAAGGCCCGGGCGCTGACGGCCGAGGCCATCGATGAGGCCAAGGTGAAGTTGGAGAACGTCTTGCACGACGTCGCGAAGGTCAACCGGCAGGTGGGCGAGGTCGGACTGGGGTACAAAAAGACGCTCGAGGCCTCCACCAGCACGCTGTCGCACGACATGTGCCGCTTCATGCTGGAGCTCGAGGCGGGCATGAGCATGGCCGGTGAGGGGGTTCCGCCGTATGGAACCAACGAAGACGTGCGTATCTTCATGGACGACGACGCAGAGGCGCTGCCCGAGCTCGTCGAGGACCCCGCAAAGACGGAGGCCGAGCTCGAGGAGAACAGGGTGCTGGGCCTCAAGGCCCTCAAGCCCTTCATCGTGGACCCCGAGAACCCGCACGGAGACGCGATCGATCTGGACGATTCCGACGATCCCAACCCGCCACGCAAGTCCGTCCCAGTCGACCAGGACGACGACTACGACTGCTCGGACGCCGAGCACACGTTCCTCCGCGAGAAGCGTATGCGCAAGCCGGCGCGCCTTTGGCGCAGCGGAAGGGAGCGCGCCGTGTGGCTACGTGGCGTGTTGAACGCCCTGGCGTCCACGGACTCGGCCGCCGGATCGACCGCCACATTTTCCGCCTACGTCTTGGGCGACCGCATCACGCTGCTCGCGGAACGTTGCAAGGGCATCGAGAAGGAGCTCGCCCGCCAGGAGGAGAAGGAGCTCATCAAGAAGAAGCAGCTCGAGGAGGATAAGATCGAGGCAGAGCTCAAGGCCCAGGACCGCCCGATGATGATCGTCACCGAGTACGTCCAGGACGAAAAGGCGGGCGACAACGGGGAGAGCAAGGACGACAAGGCGGGCAAGGTCGACAACAATGAGACCAATGACCCCAATGACACCAATGACCCCAATGACCCCAATGACACCAATGCCAATGAAGAGGACGAGGGGGACGAGCTCGCCGTCAAGCTGTTGCAGATTGGCAGGGACCCGCGGTCGCTCCAGGACGCCACCCAGGCAGACGTCGCCGAGTGCAAGTGGGAGTACCTCTGTCATCTCTGCAGGCGTCCCGGCGCGCTGTATTGCTGCGAGCACGAAGAGGGATGCAGCGTCAGCGCCCACATCAAGTGCACAGGCGTGCACGAGAGCTCGCTCGCCAACGGCAAGTGGGTCTGTCTCAACCACGATGACACCAGGCGCCGGCGCAAGAAGCGGGCGCTGGCGGGCGAGTGGGCGCTGGGAGACGAGGCCGAAGTGTCGGACAGTGACGAGATGACGGACAGCGACTAGGGGTTCGTGCTGTAAAAGACGTTGACTGGGTCAGTCGAATTTTCCACGTGGGGGGGGTCAAACATCAACTCCGTCACTCGCTCGCGTCTTATCCGTATGTTTATTGTGCTCTATTTTATTGCGCAGGCACATAACAGTGTACTGTGTCTCGTTTGGCGTCGCTGCGCGCCAGAGGGCGTTTTGGTTTAGAACAAGATCGATTCCTCGGTTTCATCCTTCCATCCACCGCGACTTGCCCGGCCATTCGCGGGAAAACGAACGACGTATACGTATACGCATCTGTACGGTATGAAACGAGCATACGCCGCCAACCGGAGCTGCCCGCGACGCTCCCGCACCCTCCTCACGACCGTCGCCCCACCCCACCGTGACCGGAAACAACAGGCGCCAATGAACGACCTGATAGCCATGGTATCCGCGGCGGCCGCCGCGAACGCCGCGAACGAGATCGCGAACGCGAACGAGATCTTCAGGGGTCTCGAGGGGGCACACGCGGTCTGCCACGTCACCTCCAACCCCGCGCCGGAAAAGGCGGAGAAGCCCGCCGAACACCCGCGTGACCAGCAGCGGAGTGCCGTTGGGCAGCCGCGCCTCTCCGTGAGCGTGTCCGAATCTGACAGTGCCACCTGTCAGCTGTGCAACCTTGGACACAAGACGCAGCACACGAGGGAGCTCGGCAAGGTCCTCACCTTTTCCGCGGCGACCACCGCAGCGGCTGTGGAGGGCAACGGCTCCGTGGCCACGGGTGCCGCGCCTGTCGTCGGCGACCCAACCGATGAAGCCATCGGGACCCACGCGTACAACGCCCGTAACGCCTACAACGCCTACAACGCATCCAACGCGACGGGAACCACCGTGGAGCTCCATCACCTGTGTGGAACTCTTGCGCTGCGAGGCGACAAGAGCGTCTTCTCGATCGAAGAGCTCCAGGACGCCCTGGACGGGGCCAAGACGAGGCGCTGCCATGCTTGCAACGCAACGGGAGCCTTTATTCAGTGCTGCTACGGGGACTGCGCCCGTTGGTACCACCTGGGGTGCTCCATGAACGCCACCGACGTCGTCGTCGACGTCTCGGTCGGCCAGCTGTACTGCCCCAAGCACACCGTCCCGGACAGCGACGACAGCCACGGCGCCGACGTCGTCTTTGGAACCAAGCCGAAGAAGCAGCGAAGCAGCACGGGCTACAGGTCCAAGGCCGCGTCAAAGCCGGGGGCCCAGAAGAAGAAGAAGCAGTCGTTCGGGGTGCAGAGGCCGCGGACCGACTGGCAGCGCCGCGGAGCCAACACCTGGGTGAAAGTCGTACCCCCTTGGTGGGCCGAGCAGAAGACGGTGCACTTCGCCAACAAGGTGTTCCGCGAGCTGTTCGTCAACAACCTCGAGGTCGACCTGCTCGACGAGGAGGGGATCGCCTGGAAGTGCGAGGTGATGAAGGAGACGCGCAACGATATGCGCCTCCAGTTCACCTTGATGGGCCAGTTCCAGGACCTGTGGTCGCACGCGGGCATCATGCCGGGCGACGTGCTCACTTTCGAGAAACTGGTCCCGGGCGGCGACTACGACGAGTCCACCGCGAAATGGCTCGAGGTCACGGCAGCTCCGCACGTCATCAGGTTTACAAAGCATGCCCAGGGTATCGGATTCGAAGACCTTGTCGTTCCCAAGGCGAAGAAACCGAAGACCTCCACGGCGCCGGCGGGCGCCGTCGGCCACGCCCTCGGCCAGACGACCCGGTCGACCAAGTCCGTCTACGCGACCCACGCCATCCAGGCGGCGCAGGCAAAGATCGTGACCCAGGAGACGCCGTGGTTCTTCCCCGCCGAGCGAATTGCCAGGAAGGTCATGCATCCCAACAACGTCGCCAAGACCCGGTGCCCCATGACGGACGAGCTGGTCGCGAGGATCGCCGGCGATCAACCCGCGGCCGTCAACGGCGCCGGCGGAGTAGACAAATTCGGCACCGGAGTTTCCACGGCGACGGCCGCCACGTCGACTGCTGTCACGAAGACGGCTCTGACGACGACGACGGCCCTGACGACGACGACGGCTGGCACCGCGGCCAGCATCGACGCGGCGCTCGCCGCTCCCACGACGTTTGCCGTCTATGACCCGGCGCTCCGGAAGCACTTTGTCTTCGACGTCGACGCCAAGGACACCGGAAGGCACATCACAGGCGCGGGATTCGAGGCGTGGATGGTCGAATCCGCGGTGAAACCCGAAGACATGATCCAACTCGAATTCGGGGCCGTGGGACAAATCATCTGCGTGTCCAAGGTTCCCTCTGCCGACCGCAAGGGCCTCGGGAGGGCGCCGTCCAGCGACTCC
>Ga0222716_10003277_pt1 | contig 12952 bp, 4 predicted proteins | sample C33_13DmetaG_FD_165044 | JGI IMG/M metagenome (GOLD analysis project Ga0222716, IMG submission 165044) | Estuarine water microbial communities from San Francisco Bay, California, United States - C33_13D | ecosystem: Environmental > Aquatic > Marine > Unclassified | place: USA: California... | reverse complement strand
AATAAGAAAGAATGTCTATAAACGGAAACGGAGATACACTTACCATAACAGGTGCACGACTTAAAGTTTCTGGAGGTGTTCAAGTCTCAGGAAGTATCGCGTATACGGACGATGCAACAGGGTTCGGTGGCGTGACGGCACAAATCGATGCCGATAACACGACACTTAACATAACCGCGGGTAAAACGTCGGGCGTTGCTAAGATTGAACGGGGTACGACGACAAATATAACGGGTATAAACCACGCGAACGTAAGTAATAATACGACGATCCACATTGCACTGAAGAATACGTCGAGTAATAAAGGCGATTTCGTAACGATCGGAACGTTTGCGGACGACGATACCGTTAAGGTAAACTATACGGACGAGTACGTTATAGGCCCGGGCGAAACGGGTATGCTAACGTTACGTAAAGTCGCGGGCGTACTTTCCCTATTCATACGCGAAATGTTTAGTTCGAATGCAACGGATACTGATACGAAACCGTTTTATATAAAAGATGGGACGAATTATAAGTACCCGTTATATAAAAGTTCAGATAATGGTGGTGGGAACCTCGAAGGTGTAACGATTAATGGCGTTCAATATTATCGACCAAGTAGCGGGTTAAAAACAAAAACGCGACCACCGTTAGGTATACCCGAACTTATCGTAACTCCGACGGGGAAGTTGGCGATTGGGAACAACGGAGCGGGAACGACCGTAAACTATGACGTATGGGGCGTACCGTCGAGTTTCGGTTTCGGGAGTATATACCAAGGGGGTACGAAAAAAACGTCGTTTGTTTTGGAAAACGGGGAAGCGTCGGGAACGTTTACGGAATCCGGGGCAAGTTCGGGTGACGCGTACTCTTTGTACGTCGAGCGAACCGATCTGTCGACGAGTGATACGGTAAGTTTTTCATCTGTGGGTGATGTAATACTTGCATTCCACCACGATACGTTCGCGAATAGCGGTGACCCGTACGGTGACGGGACACTCGCGGGAGCATCGGCGAACAATCACGTCTTTGCCGATACACAAACAGGAACGTACGATTGGGGAACTCTTTCAGGAAACGCTTTAACGAGTACGGAAACGACGTATACGTGGACCTCACCAAGTGAAATAACGGGTGCTGACGTGTTGATGGTTGCCGGTGGGGGTGGTGGTGCTACGAGTTATGGTGGTGGTGGTGGTGCCGGTGGTTTATTACACTATACGAATCAAACTGTATCGGGACAGAAAACCATTGTTATAGGTAACGGTGGTATTGAAGTTGTTGATGGTAGTGATACTAGTTTCACTGGATTAACTACCGTAATAGGTGGGGGTGCTGCGGGTAATGTTAATAATACTGGTAATAACGGTGGTTCTGGTGGCGGTGGAGGTTCATCAAATGCTTCATCTACGACATACGCAGGAGGGTCTCCGGAACCTGGTCAGGGTAATCAGGGTGGTTTGGGTACGAATTCGGGAAGTGGAGAAGGATACAAGGGAGGTGGTGGTGGTGGTGCTGGTACAAGTGGTCAAAACGCTTCAGAAACTGCATCCACTGCTGGTGGTAATGGTGGAGCTGGTCTAGACTATAGTTCTATTTTTGGAACTGGATACGGACACAATGGCTATTTTGCTGGAGGAGGTGGAGGAGGGGTAATATGGAGTGGTTGGGCACAATCAATGACGGGGGGTGATGGTGGTATTGGCGGTGGTGGTGATGGTGGTGATAGTTATAATACTACTAACAGTGTTGGAAGCAATGGTTCCCCTGGTATGACCCATACGGGTGGTGGTGGTGGTGCCAGTGGATATGCTTCCACTGGCGGCTCCGGCGGCTCCGGTATTGTCCTCGTAAAATTTGAAAATTTTACCGACAAAAAAATCCCCAAAGTGACGGGTGCCTCGTTCGATTCGACGAACGTGACGTTTACGGTTCAACAGGATTCGAGTACGAGTATCGCAAACATTAAGTATACGATAAACGGCGGGTCGGAACAAACAACACCCGTCGGAACACTCGCGGTTGCCCACGGTTTATCTGTGTCGGCATCTATAACGGTGGTTGCGTATGCGGTCGACGCAAACGGGGCCCAAATCAGTACGAAGAAAACGGTAACCGGAACGATTCCAACAGCAATTTTCACCAACTTCCCAAGCACAATAACATTCACAGGTTGGTGGAACGACGAGTTTAGTCGTTGGTATCAACTGACTTCAAATACAGATACATTCATACAATACGAACTGTACGATGCGAGTGGTTTGGTAGGAGCAGATTACGGCTCTACATTTACATTAAACTCATCGGGTATTTTATTTAATGTAGAAGATACAGAAGATACAGCTACTCCATTTTCGTATTCAAATGGAGGTACATTTGTAGGAACATCTGGAATCGTAGAAGTGGGAGATTCAATAACACTTTGGAATAGTAGTGATGGTACTGGTACCGCAGAGGCCGTTTTTACTGTTCCAAACTTTTTCAGTTAAGTACTTTTCACGATAAACAAAATCTCCTTCTATATAAATGCGCTTCATAGAGATCCCCGCATTGATTACGGAAGACATAGAGGATCCAAGTATTGTCGATATAACGGAACCTATAACGGTATCGATAAGTGGAACGACAATGACGATCGACGGTGGTTCGAAAGTTTCAGGGGAGGCAACGGTAACTTTGACGGGTGATACGACCGTCAACGCGTTTACTTTACAGAATATAAGGGCACCTTCACTTCACAAAATTAGCGTAAAAACGGATAGAAAAGGGAACTTTACGTACGTCCCGAACAATACCGTGACGGCGTCCTCGGTAAGTACAACGACAAAAACGGGATCGGATTTCGAAATTCTTCTCATAACCACGAACGGCGGTGAAACGTACGTGGATTTCGATATGGCCGATTATACGTCCCCGGCTTTATATACGAGTAATGCACTTACGGGGTTTGACATTTCGGAGTTAACGTCGACGTACGGGGCAACGGCAAAGTTGTATAAACCCGACGGGACGTTACTTACGACGGTAAATTCGGCGACGACGGGGGGTGGCATCGGATTTGGATCCGGTGTGGAATCGGTACCTGGTGACGTGACGTATACGCTCGAGGTAACGGACGATTTGGGTCGTACATCGAGGTACGATTTACCGCGAAAATGGATTAATTACGCGATGTCATCCCCGGGTTTCGAAAAATTAGAATTAGCCGGTAACGAGTATACGACGACGACGATCGTACCTAATCTAACACCGTCGTCAAAAGCTAAAGTGTTTCGCACAAACAATCACGGGTACCTCGGTATAAACTTTAAGATCCAGGGTCGGAACAGTACGGGTGACGATTGGGCTGATATTGCAAACGCCGACGAAGACGATGAGGTTCTCGCGTTCGGGGACTTCCTGTACCACCGCGTTTGGGTTAAACCGACGGCAAAGGCAACGACATCCGTGAGTAGTTCGAATGTCGTAACACTTACGTTATCGAACCTTACCGAGGAAAATGTAACGACAAGTTTTACTGGTGTGGACCCCTTTGATATAAACGAGTCGACGAATACGTACGTTTTCGAGGAAACGACGAAGATCGGGACGGTCCCGTTTACGGTAACGCTCGGTACGGAAACGTATACGAACGCGGTATCGGCAACGACGGAAGGAACGGCGTACGATTACGTCACACTCGCATTCGCGAACCCAACACTTAGTTTAACGACGAGTAACGTCACGATAAGTTCGGCAAAGTTATACAGGGACGACGTTCTTTTCCATACGTACGGGACTGAAAGTAACGTCGTGTTACGTTCGGACCAAACGGGAACGTACCAAGCGGTCGTGAACGACGTGTACTATTCGAATAGAGTCACACCCGATTTTACGACGACACGATCGGTTTCGGCACCCCAACTCGAGTTTGATGGGTACAATAAACTTTCGCTCGCAAACTATATAACAATAACATCTGATTTTCCAAGTATTATTACGTTTGATGTAAGTTCTTGGGATGGTGCATCAACGACTATATGGTACGTTTTAGACACTACAAAATCTACTGATACGTCGAAATTTTACGAAACTAATGCACCCACAACTGATGACGTTGGTAATAATGGGACACAAACCGGTATAGAATTTCGGTGTGAATCTGACGGAACTACCAAAGTTTATGCTAATACAGATGATAATACGGGTCAACCGAATACACTAAACGTAAATTCAACTTCTTACCCATCAAACTATGTAGACGGTGTTACAATTACATCTGGTGATGTACTATATGGTGTAGAAAGTAGTTTTACACGTTTCGGGTTTACCGTGACATCATCTATGTTGTTTACGCGTACAGTAATAACCCCAACATCGTCAACCCTCGGTGTACCGGACGGAACGACGCGCGACTTAACGACCCAATCGAACGTGTACATATACGAACCTGGAACGTATACGGCGAACGTTCAAACGAGTGAGACGTTCGCGTATTTGAGTAACGTCGTAACGTCCCAACCTTCACAGAACCCTACGGATGTTGGTCCTACGTTTACGTTTGATGAGTACAACAGACTCGCGATCTCGAACCTCACGCAAACCTCGTCGACGCTCGAGTACGGTTCGAATACGTACGACACGAACACGGCGAGTAACGTGTACGTGACGGACACGGGTGAATATAAACTCGAGGCGAGGGATGCGAATACGTTCGTCATGAGTAACGTGTATGTGGGGGCCGTCTCCCAACACCCTACGGATGTTGTTCCTACGTTTACGTTTGACGGGTACAACAAATTGACTATTGATAACGTGGATACGGTCGAAACCGCGACGATAAAAAAAGACGGCGCGGCGTTCGCGACGACGACGTCGAATACGGTGTACATTAGGGATACGGGCACATACACGGTGGAAGTGAAAGGATCGAACACGTACGCGATTGAGTTGAGTAATGTGGTGACGGGGACCGTCTCCCAACATCCTGCGGATGTTGTTCCTTCCCTCACCTACGACAACTACAACAAAATAACTCTCGAAAACATGAACTACGAAGATACGGCGACGGTAACGGACCCGAACGGGTCGATACACGAGATCGGAACGGCCAAGACCATGTACGTAAAAGATACGGGCGAGTACGTGTTTAAGATAAGCGGGACCGATAAGTACGTCGAGTCGAACGTGTACGTGTCGTCCGTCGACCTCGCGGGTGCGACGACCAAACCTATCGATTTCGACGGGTACAATAAACTCACACTCATAGATGCCGGGAGTAACGTATCGGCGAACGTGACGTATTTTTCGAACACGTACGAGCTAGGAAGTGCGAACGTCCTCTACATAAACGGGGCGGGAACGTACGACCTCGAAATGTCGGGATCGAACGTGTTTGCGTTGAGTAATACTGTTGTGAATGCGCTTAGTACACCAGTTGTTTCGGGTACACACAGGTTTCCATTAGATAGTGGAACACTCACGGATTTAAACGATAACTCAGTTTCTTTTGATTCAGGTGCAACTTTTGAAGCTGGTACTTTACGTAATGATAGTAAAACATCGTATAAATTAACTGTTGGTCAAAACAAGAACGTTACGTTACCATCTGCTCTGTCAAATTGGTGTGTGAGTATGTGGGTATTTATACCATACGTGACGAGTTACGGGTCATCAAATTCGAACGATATTCCTTCGGACTTTTCGAGCTATACACACAATTTCGGGTATTCTTGGTCTTACCCATGGATATGGCACATGGCAAATGGTAGAGAGTTTAGACACAGAACAGTTCACGATTCACATATATATGAGTATTCAAGTGCATCTGCTACGAGTTCTGAATCCACTAACATGTACCACAGTTGGGGGTCGAGTATTGGGTCGAGTAGTAAACAGAAATGGCACCCAGGTAACAATAATAATAATGCTTTCATGCCCGAAGCATGGCACCACATGGCGTGGGAGTATAACGGAACGACGGGTGTTATGAAATGGTACTGTGATGGTATTGAGAGAACAACGGCTGAAGTAACAATGTCGACGGGGTGTAGTTTGAACGGTATGACGTTCGGTGATAACACACCTAATGGAATCCTTAGTACGGACGGTGGAACATCTAGTGGTAATCCGTATTGGTACATATCTGATCTTGTCATTGCACCTTCATGGAACATAGACACGTATAATCTAACAAAGGGAACGTATAAACACTTTTTACCTATACCACAAACACTCGGTGTTCTTCAACTTAGAGGTGAAGGGAACGAGGAGAGTTTATCTTCCCCATCCCTAACCTTCGACGGGTACAACAAACTAACACTCGAGAACTTTACGGCGGTAAATAAACAATGGCCACCCGCGGATGGGACGAGAAGTAGTCCCACGTGGTCGGATTCCGATAAAGTTGCCGATTGGACAATAACAGGAGCATCATACGGGAACGGGTCGTATAAGGGAACGAGTAGCGTGGCTGTTTGGAGTGATAGTAGTAATCACGCAGGTCCATATTGGGCGTTCAATAACGACGATTCTACAGCTGATGATGAGTGTTGGCACCCACAAAGTATAGTTGTTGCTATATTAACCATCGAAATGCCTTCGAGTATGGTACTCGGTTCGTACGAATTATACTACAGAAATTATACGGATTATACGTGTGGTCCTAAAGACTGGACAGTTGAAGGATCTAACGATGGTTCGACATGGACGGTTCTCGATACACGTACAAATCAGCCTCAAGTATCAGCCGCTCTCGCTAAAATAGGTACATACACGGTATCTAATTCGACGAGTTATTCTAAGTATAGACTTAACGTGACGGCAAACCATGGAGGTGACCAAACTATTATTGGTGAATGGAAACTGTTCGAAAAAAACACCCGAACGGCCAAACTGACGGACCCGAACGACGACACGTACAGTTTGGGTCAAACGCAAAACGATATATACATCGAGGAGACGGGTGAGTACATCCTCGAGGTGACGAATAGCGACCAGAGTGCGGTCGTGGCGAAGAATGTGGGGTCCGTCTCCCAACATCCGCAGGATGTTGTTCCCTCCCTCACCTTCGACAACTACAACAAACTTTCTATCGAGAACCTTACCCCGATCTCAACAAGTCTTCGACTTGGCTCGAACACGTACGAGATCGGTACGGCAAGTAACGTATACATAGAGGACGCGGGAACGTACAAAGTGGCGACGGGTGATGCGAATACGTTCGCGTTGGTGAGTAATGTGGTGGGTGCGATTGCTACAGATAAGTTTGACCCACTCGATCCTAATTCAGTATATTCTATACTCGGAACGGCGTTCACTCCATCAACTACGAGTGATACTCAGTCAACAACTAGTTTATCTAACGATGGAACGCGTGTTTTAGTTGACAATGAAACTGGTTATTTTATTCAGGTATACGAATATTCGTCTGGGTCGTGGACGCAATTGGGTTCAGATATAAATTATGGAACGTCGTCTACGAGTTCTCGTATATCGGGTGATGGTAATCGATTTTGTGTGGGAATCCCGGGAAGTAATCAAGTTAAAGTATACAATTATTCATCTGGGTCGTGGAGTCAAATTGGATCGACTATAACCGGAAGTAATAGTTTTGGACAGAGTACTGCACTAAATTATGACGGTACTAGATTAATGGTCGGAGCATATGGAGATTATAATACGAGAGGTAATCAAACTGTTTGGCAAGAGAGTGGAGGGAATTGGACACAGTTAGGGTATACTTTATATTGTAATCATAATTCGTACCCACACTCTTTATGTGGGATTAATGTGGATATTAATAATGATGGTACCGTTGTGTGTGCGGGTGGTTATAAAGGACACAGTCAAGATAAAGGATGTCTTCACGTGTGGAAATATAACGGTAGTTCATGGACTCAATCATTTTTTTCTGAAGGAGGTAATGATCATCATAGTAATTATTGTAGATTATCTGGTGATGGTAAAGTTGTTATGTATAGTCATGACAGATGGAACGAACCAAGAGGTCGTGTTAATTTTTATGAAAACACATCCGCTGATACGTGGTCTCAAATAGGAGGGTATCTTGAAGATAAGAAATTAGGTGATTTATCAAACGACGGAAAAACTGTTGTTGTTGGAAAGAGTGATGCATCGATAGATAGTCAAGTTTATAGATTCGATGGTAGTGCATGGGTACAATTAGGGTCAAATTTGGAACACACATCTACAACTTTATCTATAAGTTCTGATGGTTCTACAGTTGCAATTGGGAACTCAACATCGGGTGCAAATAAAGTTAGTGTTTATAAGGGAACTACACCAAGTCCTTCCCTCACCTACGACACCTCCAATAAACTTTCCATCGCGAACCTAACCCCGACGTCGACGACCCTTACGGATCCGAACGGGTCGAGTTTCGATATCGGTACGGCGAGTAACGTATACATACGCGATTCGGGTACGTACTCTATTGCGTCGAAAGATGCAAATACGTTTTTACTCGCGAGTAATACCGTCACGGGAACACCTACGGGAACGACGTACGTGTACGATTCGAATACGTTCACGACCCCTTCCCAAACCTACGATACGACGAAAACGATAACGGTTTCGAACGTACCTTCAACGTTAACCGATGTCGTCGGTAAAATCTATAAAGGGTCGACGGCGTATACGATCCACGCAACAACATCATCGTCGAACGTTATAATAGAGAATGAGGGAACGTACGTATCGGTATTTACGACGGCGACACAGGCTTTTTTGACGAACGCGATCGATGCAACACAACCAACGATAACGAGTGACGATACTACGATCGAGGATGCGGCACCACTCGTGACGACGTCAACAACAACGGTACAAGAACAAGATCCCGAAACGTTTTCGTATACGGGTGCCATTCAAACATATACCGTTCCGGATGGTGTTACATCTATAAAAGTAAAGTGTTGGGGCGCTGCCGGTGGTTCAACATACGGTGGTGCCGGTGGGTACGCGGGTGGTACAGTATCGGTAACACCAGGTGAGACGATTCAGGTCGTTGTTGGACAAGGTGGACGTACTGGTGGTTCTAATCTTGGTAGTGGTGGCGGGTTTACGGGTATTTTGAGTGTATGGAATACGAGCGATATATCCGCAACTCACGCTGGTTCTATTATAATCGCAGGTGCCGGTGGTGGTGGTGGTAATTCGTCTAATAATCCGGCGGGTAATGGTGGTGGTGAAACCGGAGGTGTGGGTCAAAACGATGCTAGTGGTGCTAAACCAGGTACACAAACAGCAGCTGGTTCGGCTGAATCAGATGGTTCAGCTGCTACTAACCCAACTGGAGGGTCGTACTTTAGAGGTGGTAATAGTGCTGGTAACACTTTTTATGCGGCTACACCTTGGCCTGCAGGGGTATGGGGTGGTAATTATCAAAGAAGTAAAGCTTCTGGTGGTAGTCAAGGTGGTGGTGGTGGTGGTGGGTATTACGGTGCTGGTGGTGCAGGTAATCGTAATAGCGTGAATAGTCGGGGTGCAGCTGGTGGTTCAGGATACATAGGCGGTGATGGAACACACGAAGTAACGAACGGTGAAAACCTTGCAACGTCACTTACACAAAAGTCGTCTTTACCACCTAAAACGGACGACGAACACTATGTTTCGGGTGCTGGTACACCGGCTAGTACTGATACTAATGGGGGTGACGGTCTCGTTGTTATTATTGCAACAAAAGAGGTAACCACAACCACAACAACCGGCGGTGGTCTCGCCGGGTCAACGGCGGTACCCGACGAAACGACCACGGACGCCCCAAGCGTAACACTCGACGCGACCGATACGACCGAAGACCCGATCCTCGACCTTGATTTTACGACAACACTCCCCCGTAATCTAAAAAGGTACAATGGCGTGACGAACTCGAGTATCGGTGCACGGTTTAATAGACACGAATCGCGTAAGAAACGGATCGAGAAACGTATAAGTATACCTTCGAGTTTTTCGGCCGAGTTAACAGCAAACAATGCAAGTTCACCGACAACGTTAACGGTTACGGTCGCGAACAGTAAGTTCGTGATTAACGGTGACGAAACACCGACGCTCGGGTTCATTCGCGGGGAAACGTATACGTTCGACCAGAGCGATGCGTCGAATTCGGGACACCCTCTCGTGTTAGCGACATCCGCGGACGGGGCGACGCAATACACGACAGGATGGACAACAACACCATCTTCAGACTATATTCCGGGAGTTTCGGGTGCACAAGGTACATTTATCGTACCGTACGACGTCCCCGATACGATATACTATAAGTGTAATGTACACCCGAACATGGGTGGTGAAATAAACACGACGTTCGGGAACACGTTTTCCTTGGGCGACTTTACGGTCGCGGCAAACACACACGTTTCGGGGGAGTATACGTTAGCAACAAACTATGACGGAACGACGAGTAATTTGTACGTGAACGGAACTTTAATTACACAAACGACCCCGAGTCCAGCGATAAGTGCGGGTGTAAAAGACTTTATTCTCGGTAAAGAGTTCGACGGGTACGTGAAAAACTTTAAGTTTTGGAACTATGCGAAACGATTTAGACCTCCGGGAATATATCCACAAACTTTACCATCTTTAGACAGTACGTCTCTATTTCATACGTATTTATATACATGGAGAAAAACTGAAGGTACGTTAGAAGTGTATGATATAAAAGTGAACGATGGGTCTGCTAATCAAGGTCTGTGGTGGAGCGATGCTGGATACGACGCGTACTACCACGCAATTGCAGTAAATAAAGAGACGAACACCTGGGAAGATTATGGTCCTTCACACCCTTTTGAAGATCCAGTAGAAAATAATGATGGAACTATCTTAGTAACAGATGGTCCTGATGGTTCGTACCCGAATCTTTATAAATTCACAAAACCAACAGATGCAAGTTGGATAGAATAAAAGTATTAACCCCAAGCTCTCTGCATACTCGATTCAATGGCCCACGGGTACCGTAATTTACCGTACCCGACGATATTATACGCGTCGATACCGATACGGTTACACTTGGTACACACGTCGAAACTGTCGTCGATGATTGAGTCTAAGGCAAGACTTCGACAGATTTCGTGTTTCTCAATTTCGTGATCCGTATAACTATTGGTCATGATAAGATCGTCGAAGGTATTGGGGAACCAGTACTCGAGCCACTGTTCGGTTTGTGTACGCGCGTAACTTTGGCGACCCGTGACGATATACATTGTATCGGCGTGTTTGCGTAAATACCCCATTTGTTTACACACACCCGGGATCGGTTTAAGTTTCGCGAACTCTTCGGATTCGTAAAAATCGTGAACCATGTTACGCGATTCGGTTTCGGTAATGTTAAACATATCTTTATAGACGTAAGGGTACTTTTTAGTGGTCGGCATTTTGTACCCACGGAACTTTGCCATGGGTCGTACGAACGAGACGAGAACTTCGTCGATATCAATAGCAACTCTTTTCATTTATTACAAAATATTCACTCATAATCTCTAAATACTATTCCGACGGGGAACCTCGGGATCCCGAGTTCCGTCAAGTTTTGGAACTTTACGGTTAACATTTTACCGAAATAGTTTTCCTTATGCGCATAAAAATACTCTCTTTGTTCGATCGTACCTTCGGGTCGAACACAGAATGTACTTCCATTTTCGGTTTTACACACCCATACGACGGCATTTGCATCGCGACCGTGTCCCGTCTTTGCATCGACAACTTCATACTCTTCCGTGACGAAATCCTTATACTTTAATAGGTAATTACTCCGTTTCCCGTTTTCATACACACTCGAAGGATCACGAACCATGGTCCCTTCGTACCCTTGTGAAACGAACTGATCGTGGAACTGTTTCAAACACGTTTTCTTACGAACGAGTTTCGTTTCGACCGTGACATACTTTTTGCGTTCCTCGAACGGTAAATCAGGACGGTTTACGTCAAAGTAATCAAATACGTAAAACGTGAGTTGTTTCGGGTCTGTTTTAAACAAACTCGTAATTTCCTCAAACGTTTTGTTTGGATCGTAACACTCACCGTCGAGGTACTCGCCATCCTTGAGACCTTTACCGAGATACTCGGTTCCCGGAACGAGTTTTCCCGTACGCGAAATCCCACCTTTATTCGAGACGAGTAACCGAACCCCGTCGAGTTTCGGCTGAACGTAGAACGGTTCCGAGATGTACCTTTTACGATCGTCCCATTTATTTGCTAACATGGGCATAACATCAGGGACGTGTAAATTCTTCCAAATAGTTTTTGCACGTTTCAGGGCACTTTCGTACCCGAGCGGAACGTGCGTGGTTGAGATGGATTCTTTACCATCAACAACACCAGTTGCCTTGATAATATTGGCGGTACCGTCTTTGAGTTTTTCAACTCGGATTGACGTATACCTTTGATTGCCGTTTTTGTCCGTTTTAAAAATTGTTTCCATTATTATAGATGAGTAGTGTTCCTCCAGTTGTAGATTATAAACGAATGGAACGACTTAGGCCTCCAGAAAACACGGTTATTCCTCTAAACGCAAATACTCTATGCATATTTCTTATACTAGCAACCATTATCGGTTTGTATAAGAGACACGTGGACACCAGAAACCCCCAGACCCGTAGGGTCTGAAGTTAAGGTGTGAAAGAAAACCCCCAGACCCGTAGGTGAAAACCCCCAGACCTTTAGGTCTGAAGTTAAGGTGGGTGAGGAACCCCCAGACCCCTCCGGGGTCTGTAAATGAAGTTAAAGAGAGGGATACGACCCCAGACCCCTCCGGGGTCTGTAGTCGGGATCTAATCCACAGAATCAACGACATTATACTTGATACACTCTTGAGGATCTAAATATATGTCGCGTTTCATAATTTTTTTAAGTTGTTTTTGTGGTATAGACGTTTTTTCCTTATACGTCTTTGTAACCATATCCATGAGTTTATCACACGATTTCATTTCGTCTTTGAGTTCTTCGTATTTTCCCCAGAACCCGTTCGTGGATA
>Ga0222716_10003276_pt1 | contig 12954 bp, 22 predicted proteins | sample C33_13DmetaG_FD_165044 | JGI IMG/M metagenome (GOLD analysis project Ga0222716, IMG submission 165044) | Estuarine water microbial communities from San Francisco Bay, California, United States - C33_13D | ecosystem: Environmental > Aquatic > Marine > Unclassified | place: USA: California... | reverse complement strand
TTGTTCCGTACTTCCCATTGGTTCGCCAGTTGCTGGATCGCCAACTTCTTCTAAGTATTCTAAATGACCGTGAGCGTGACCTGTTTCACCTTCGGCAGTTGATCTAAACACTTGTGCTACTTCGTTTGCACCCTCAATGTCTGCCTTTTGAGCAAAATATAAGTATCTTCTATTTGCTTCACTTTCGCCTTGAAATGCTGCTCTTAAATTATCTTTTGTTTTACTATCTTTTAATTCCATAAATTACCTACTTTATTATGTTGATGATTACAAATCTTACCTGGTGGGACTTATTGGTTTACCCACAAGTTTTCAGGAAGCGTCCAATCTTTGTGAGAGATGGTCCTTACTAACAACCTAAAAGAGTGTCTTCAGGCATTCGCCCATAACCCTCTCTTCCAGTGCATTACACCCGCTTAAGCGTTGTTCTGCCACAAGGTCAAATAAAGTTCGAATCTTTATTTGTTTTAAGATTTATATTAGTATAACACTTTTTGACTATTTTGTCAAGTCAAAATTATTTTTTCTTGGTTTTACAGGATAACCTAGTTGAATTAACCAGCACATCCAATTCATACCTGTAAAGAAGTTAATATCCTGATACTTGTTCCAGGCAATGCTGTGTATATCTCTATTTTCATCTAATAATACACTCTCATAAAATTTCTGTGTATCGGACTTTGTAATGGTTTTTTGGACTTCTTTCCAAAAAGGTTCTTCTCTTTGATTATCTACATAGTGCATATTTACAAAATCAATAGATGTTTCAAATACCTTTTTCATAGTATGATTATAAATGTCTATATCTTCACTTGAATAATATTTTGGATTAATTCTTTTAGTTAATTGTATAATACCTTCCATAATTAATGCAACACCTGTGCTTTCTAATGGTTCAATAAAACCAGCAGATAAACCTATTTCAACTACGTTTTCGTGCCATTGATTTGTATTATAATAAGGTGTCCAATCAATTATCTTTGTTTGATCTTCACTAATTCTATTATCCCAATATTCAATTAGTTTTTTCTTTGCGTCTTCTATCTTTGTTATACTTCTATTGAAAACAATACCTGATCCTATTCTTGTTTGTACTGGTATATTCCATATCCAACCACAATCAACTGCTTCTGATATAACGTATGGATTTAATTCTTTTTCTTTATCCTTGTAAGATATATGAGCAGCAATCGCTGTATCACATATAAGTCTATGTTCTAATGTTTTTCTATCTGGTTTGTTTCTTAATAGACCTTTAAAACCTGTACAATCTACAAATAAATCTGATTGAATAGTTTGTTCATTTTTTAATACTAATTCTTTTATGTGTTCTCTACTATCTTTTACAATATTAACTACGTCTGATTTAATAATAGTAATTTTGTCTTTTATTTTATCTTCAATGTACTTAACTAATTTACCACAATCTACGTGCCACGCTTTTAAATCAAAACGTTTTGAATCACCTAAACAAGTATTTCTAAAATCTGATTGTTGATTTTGTGACCATTCATTATAACTACTTTTTTCTAAATCAAATGGATGCCATATCTCTTTGTCTTTTGTTTTCCAACCTGGAAATAATATACCTGACTTCGGCGTAGCATCTATCTTTTCTACCCAATCAAAAATAGTAAAACCACAATGATGTAAAAACAATTCAAAGTTAGTTAGTGTTCCTTCTCCAACACCAACAGGTGTTGTTTCTTCTTTGTCTATTAGAGTAATTTTGATTTCTGGAATATTACGTGAAATAAAAGCAGCAGTTAGCCAACCTGAAGTACCACCACCTACAATAGTTAATGTGTTAATTTTATTAATCATAATACATTCTCCTTTTCATTTTTTACACACCAACCTATAAGTGTATATCTATCTTTTAATTTAATTTCATTTACACAATGTCTATATTTAACACCGTTAAATGTTAGTAGTTTTCCAATTTCAGGTTTAATAATTTTTAAATCTTCTATTACAGTTTCACCACCTTTATAATCATCATTTAAATAAATTACAAAAGCAAATTTATCTGTATTGTGATCACTATGCATAGACATTTTTGAAGATACTGGCCACTTTACAATTTCAATTTGAATAATTTTATTAGCATCGTAAATATCAAAATATTTCTTTTGTATTTTTAATTTTATGTTTTGTACTACATCATCATTAATATCTTTTAAACTTAAAGGTTTTGTATTATTAAATTCATAGTTAAAAGTTTTATCTAAATTTTTATTATATAGGTTTATTAAATAAACACAATCGTTTTCTGATATAAAGTTTTTTTCTTCAAAAAAATTGTTCATAACATACTTTTATTTAAGATTAAACGATATAGAAATACGTTTTTCTTCTCTATTTAGATTAGGTTTTACGTTATGATACAACCAACTAGGAAAGATGTACAATATACCTGACTTACTTGGCAACCACCAAGTGGTAGAATTATAGTTATTGTGATTATTTGCTAAATTATTCCAATCATATTGGAACGTATCGTAACTAGGATGATAAAAGTTTATATTACCACAGTCTTTTGGTGTTTGTATATAATACACACCACTTAATATACAACCAGAGTGCAAATGAAGATCATTTGTATCTTTAAAACCATTTACATTAATCCAGATATTGTCTATTGCAAGAGGACCTTTTATATCAATTATAGAGGCAAATTGATTGCTATGATATTCTATATTTTCTATTAACTCATTTAAGGGTTTATGAACACCGCTTAAATCGTTTGATTGCCAACCACCAATATTACTTAATTCACGTCCTTTGTCTTTTTTAGACATAGATAAACAATACTTTGCCATCGACTTATTGTCTAACTTTAAATCTTTATGATATAAAGGAACTTTAAATAAATCTTGTATTTCGCTCACTTCATTCATAATATAATTGTATTACTATTTTTTTCTATGTCTGCCCATATACCAATCACCAGGTTCATAATCCCAACGTTTGCCGTGATGACCTCTTATGTCAGCATAAAACATTCTTAATTTTACAATCAGTTTTCTAAATAACGTTCTTCTTGCCACTTTATTCCCTTGCCCTTTTTTTTCATTACTTCTTCATTCTGTACAACATCAAATGAAACATATATTATGCAAGAGTTTTGAGAATTTGGAGTAGTTACAGTTGCCATTGTTTGAGTGAAATCTGTATTTACCCAATAAGTTATAATAAAAACTGGTTCTCCAGTTCTTTCACTTCCTGCTCTTCCTAATGACCAGTTTAGTTCAGTATAGTCATTGTCTTTAACATATTTTTCAATTTGTGTTGATGTACCACATACTGCTGGTAGATGTTCCACATAAAAATCATATGACTCAAAAGTTGTTTCTGCTTTTGCTATTCCGAAGAATAATGATAGTATTAAAATTAGTTTTTTCATATATCCTTTTTGCTGTTATATGGTCGCAATTAGATATATAAATCACCATAGTTGATTACTTGTCGATCTTCTTCTTAACTTCGTTTTCGAAGTAAGTATGAAAGTCTTTAATATTATTTATTAAAGTTTGTTTGTAATCTTTAGTATTTTTTATAAATTGTTGAGCAGAACCATCTTCACTTGCAATTAAAACTACAACTTGTTCGACTTCTTCTTTAAATAACTCTTTATACATTTCACCATAAGCAGTACATTGTACAAAATAGTTTTCTATCCAAGATTCTTGTCTTTGTTTATTAGCAGTTTTAAAGTCAATTACAGATAACTTGCCGTCATATTCAGCAATACAGTCTGTTTGACCAGCAATTCCTAACTCTTTTGAATACATAATTGTTTCTAAACAACGTATGTTATCAATTCTATCCAAGTATGGTCTAATTAATCTGAATAAACCTAATGGTGTTACACCTCTAATACTTGGTGTTTGACCTTTCATATACTCTTCTATAAGTGTATGAGTTGCTGTACCTCTACGAGCAGCACGACCCATTTCCCAATTGGCAACTTTTTCACCAACTGATTGTCTCCACTTCTCTAGTTCTGGTCCTTTATTGATTGATAGTACGGAAGTTACTGAAGGATATGCTTTACCGTCTATATCGTAAAATCTAAATCCATCTACTCTTTTACCTTTTGTATTAGGTAATACTGAATTGTCTAGTTCTTTAAAATTAAATTTTTTTGTCATTATATTTTCACCTGTTATATTTTATCTATTATTAGTATAACAGATTTATTAAGTTTTGTCAAGTTATATACCTTTAGAGGCATACATATTATTTATTTCATCACGTTGTTTTTTGAGTTCATCATTAAGAGGGTCATACTTTCAGTTAGAAAGTGCTGATATTCTATCTCTTAATCTTTCTGATCTAGCGCCTACTTGTTTTGCCCAACGACTATCCATCATTTCTATAGCAGCGGTTGACCAATTACTGTCATTAACAGCAGCAATAAATTTTTTGAATTGTCCTAGTCTTGGAGCACCCATATTAAAACACATATTAACTATTACTTGTTGTGCTTCATCTGGTAGTTTCTCTAAATTAGGAAATACTTTTTTCGCTTCACTAATATAAGTTTCAACGTCTTTGTTAAATACGGCATTAACTCTTTCTTCACTTACTGGATATCCTACATCAGCGCCATATTCATCATCACCTGCTACTACAAGGTGACCTATACCAAATGTTTTATATCCTAAATGGTCCAAATACACCTCGTATTTGACACCTTCGTCAATTTTTAATTGTTCTCTTAATTTATCTATATTCATTAAGTTTATCCTTTGCTTTTAGTTTTAGTTTTTTAAATGTCCTTAAATCGTACCATAATCCACTTGTTCTATCATCATTTCTTTTAACTTCAATAGATCGTACTATTGATTTTAATTTCTTATGTTTAGATTTTCTAGTCATTTCTACTCTCCTTTTTTAATACTAAATTTAAATTCAATCTCTTTGTATCATTTACAGGTGGATTACCTTTATGTAAAATATTAGACGGAAAAAATATTGCCTGATTTCTCACACTAGGTACAATACCACGATCTTTAAATTCAGTACTTCCATCGTTAGTATGTAAATTAAAAACTATAGACACATAATTGTCTGTATCCATATCATTATGCCAATCACCTTTTGATGTTGGACTATAATAATTCCACATTATTCTCCACAATGTAAAGTACATTGCTTTTGAAATTCTTTTAGTTACGTTTTGTGCAACCATATTTGCTAAATGATTTAATCTTTCAAATTCAGGAACAGTACCAGATGTAGGATTATCGTTATCAATGTTTCTACAAAAGGTCTGCATACTGAAACCCATATCAGGTTCATCAAATCTATATTTTCTGTTCTCTCCAGGTTTGCCTTCCCAAGCAACTCTCCAGTAAGGCATACTCAATATGTGTCTTGTTATATCTTGTATAACTTCGTCTTTCACAATATCATTAAATATAAGTACGTCTTTCATTAAGTTCTAGTAAGTTTCATAATTTTTTCTATTTGTGCCTTAATAATTGGACCTCTATTTGGCCAATGTATATAAGGTTCATCACTTTTACTCAAATTATATAAAAACGGTAAAATTGTTTTTTCAATTTCTTTAAATCTGTTTATTACATCAGCATCCTGTATCTCTTTTGTAATTGTTTCTTTTTCAGATACTATCTGCATTACTTCATTCATCATTGATTTAATATCTGATACGTCTGATTTTACTTTTGCTATTTCTAAATTTGTATTATCAATAGCAGATGGATCAATAGCAGGTTGTGTTGTTTCTGTTGGTGCTTTACTAACTGCTGTGAAACCATAATCAACGTCCATATCAAATTCACGCATAAAATCTGGTAAATCGTCTGCCATTATTTTCTCCTTTGTGCTTGTCGTTTTCTATGTTTGTTTATTACACTTTGTGTTTTTACTTCTTTAATACTTTTTTTTCTGTATCTATCTGCTAAAGGACTAGTTGGATGTGCTTCTGCAATTCTTTGTAAATTATCATTCCAACCACCATCGGTCTTATGTGTAATACCTGATATACCACCAATGATATTTATTCTACTTATAATCTGTTTAATATGTTTATTCTTTTTAAGAAATGATTCCATTTCAGAAATAGACATCATATCGTCATAAACCTCACCAGTTTTTGTATTTTCAAATGTATAGGATGGCATATTTTAGTTTAGTGATAGATGATACAGTAATTGATTTGTTTCTTTTAAAAAATCTTCTAATATAGAGTGCAAGTCAAAATGTGATTTGTCGATACAACTTTCTAAATGGAATATTTTTTTTCTATAATCTTTAACAACTCTAATACATTCATTCTTATCAGCATAGTTTAAAACATTAGGTTTGTATTCAGCAGAATAAGTTAATCTTTCATCTTCTCTACCGTTCCACGTTTCAACTAGTTGATCGTTTAGTGAATTAATTTTACTGTAATATTCGCCAAATGCTTCGTGCTCTGCATAAGACTTTGTTTGCCAATGATAACTTTGAAGTGCATTTACAAAGTGTATAGTATCATTAACAAATGATGTTACTGCGTCTTTCATAGTACTATTATTTATCTCTTCAGTTAATTCTGATTCTTGTAATCCTGCTAATAAGATTTTCTTTTGTCTTTCTGTTATATTTTCATCATATTTAAAAACTATATCTTCATCACTCATACTATTCCACTCCATCCTTCATCTGGTTCTATTGTTTTTTTTCTTTTAAAACTACCTTTACCTTTTTTTGATTTTACCACTCTTGGTTTATACTTTGGTGTTCCTAAATCTTTTGCAATAGGATTAGTTTTAAAAATTCTATTATAATTTTCTTCGTAATTTTTATTTGGTATTCTACTTCTACCATCCCATTTACCTGGCATCTTCTTGTAATCCTTTCTGATACCAATCAGGTATTTTTGCTGGTGATTTCCAAGTAGCAAACTCTTTCTTTTTCATTATGTAATATTTTCTATATGACCCAACTACATCACCAGGTATTTTACATTCATCTGGCATAGCAGGTGTAGGGTCGGTACCTATCTGACCTAATGATATATTCTTTGGTGGGTGATTCAATATGTCTTTTAATTTTCTAATAGTCATATGGTCTTGTGTATGATTATATCTTTTTTTAAATTCTTCGTTCAACTCTAACATATGTAAATATAACCATCTGTAATTGTATGCTGATTGCATAACCCAAACTGTACTAGGATGTTTTATATGAGATGCTTTGTAAATGACTGCCTCTTCATTTGAATTTTTAAGACGCCATCTTTTAATCTTACGACCGTTTTTTGTTTTATCAGTATATTCTTCACCGTCTAGTATTCTATGTGCTGTTGATAACATTTGTGCTGATTCAATAATCATTTTACATACGTGCTTGTCACAACTCATACGAGCAGCAACAATAGGATCTTTATCTAAAAAAAATATGTTCATAATACGTATATTATATCAGGAATTTAACGACTTGTCAAGTACCAAATTATGGTTGTTTTTTAACAACTATTCTAGTTCTATCTATGTCCTCTTGTGGTTTTTCGGTAGGTTTTCGTCTATTTTCGTTCCAGTCCATCACTTGATTCATTTTGATTCGTATCTCATCTGGATCTAATTCTGCAAGTTCTTTAGCACCTAGTTTTTCAACAAAAGTTTTATAATCTTTTTCTTTTGTTTTTAGTTTATCTAGTCTTGTTTGCTGTCGTTCTAGTTTTTTCTCTAATTCTTCTTCTTTATTAATTTGTGTTAAATTATTCTTCATTCTCCATTGTCTTAACGATATATTAGCAGCAATTAATAATAATACAGCAAGTGGATCAAATACAAATATTAAAATAAGTATTACAATTCTAACAGCACTATCAAAATTTTCTTGTGCGTTCTCACCATAAATCAATTCTGCTACATATTTAATAGGACCAACCTCTGCTTCAATCTTGTCTTGTTCTAACTGTAGATTTGACTTTTCAGTTGATAGTTTAGCAATTTCATCACTTGCGTTTTTAATTGCGTTATTTAATTCTCTTCGTTCTTCTTCTTGTTTCTTTCTCTCTTTTAAACCTCTAGTAGCAAAATCATTGTTTAGATAAACTTCAATAGATTTGTCTAATTGTATTAGTGTCTTTTCTGATCTATCTATAATGTTTTGTTGTCTTGTAATTTGATTATCAATTGTTGTTACTTTGATTGTATTACTTGATGTAGGTTTAACTTGATCTAAATGTGCCTTTGATAAGAAACCAAAGATACCCATTGATGTAATGAATATTAAAACAATAATAGCACTAAACAAATATGCTTTTAATGTTTTAGGTACCATTGAGGAACGCCAGTTGTTATATAACCAACTAGCAGAAACTAATTTACCGATCTCTAATGCTGTACCCATAGCAATAATAGGAACAGCAGCACCAGCAAATAGTGTTGCAAGTCCTATAATTGAGTATCCTGCTGCTATAATAGATATACTAATAGCAGATAAAAATGTAAGTATAGTTAAAAACATAACTTACTATTTATTAAATTTTATGAAAGTTATATGCAATTGATATACGATTTTTATCTGATAAATGTTGAGTAACACAATGGTTTATGTAACTTCTAAAAATTAGTAAAGTACCTGGTGGTGGTTTATATTCAATATGACTTGTAGGTTTGTTTTCAAATTTAGTATAATGTATTGTTACTTGTTCTAATAATGGTGATTGAAAATACACTCTACTTGCATTTTCTGTTGGAGCATCTACAATGTAAATTGCTGATATAAATGAATCTGGATGATTATGATATTCTTGGAAGTCACCTTTTCTGTAAATGTTAATCCAACTATCTATTGGTTGTAGTGTTACAACCATACCACAATCATCTACAAACTTTCCTACAGTTTTTGAAACCCATTTGTTTAGATTACTAAACATATTATCATTTAAAATATTATATTGTCCATCAGCAGTATTATAAACACCATCAGATAACCATCCTTTACCACCTCTTTCAACATTTTTCTCTATTTCGTAAGCACGATCAATAAAGTAATTTTGATTTTTTTGATGATTAGGATAAAAGTCATATCCTATTATAGTCGGAAACCATTTTTCTATATGCATTATTCTATAACCAAATTACTTGATAAAATAACTCTATCATTATTGTTTGTCATTGGTTCAACATAATGTAATAAATGTCCTGGAAAGAATATAACTTTACCTGTTTCAGGTGTTATAAAAATACTTTCATTTTCTATCAAAGGCGAACCTGGTGCCATTATAACTAAACGTGATACATCTTTATCTGCTTTAATAAAGACAACCATAGACCAATCTGTTGGACCCATATTGTGCCTATGTACTGCGTGAAAATCATTTTGTTGATATTTCTGAAACCAACTTGCGACTATTTCTGCTTTTTGAAATTTAATATTATCTAAAAAATTAGATATAGATTTATTTAATCTATCTTGTAAATCTTTATAATCATCAATAATATTATTTTTTATAAAAAAGGTAGTTGCAACTCTTTCATTATCTGGTCTTTTATATTCAATATTACTAAAATCAAGTCCAGATAAATCAACTTGATCCTCATAAACATTAGTTATAAATGAGTAAGTTTTCATTTGTTTTGTATCCACTTGTAATAATCATTTGTACTAATCATATCACTTACTAGAGTTAATGTATTATCTACCAAGTATTGATATCTTTCTTTTGAAAGATTATACAAACCATAATCAATTAGTTCTTGTTTTGCAATCTCTGGATCAAGTGCTTTCATACCAAGTGCAATTTGATACCATAACGCATTACCTAAATTATAAAAGTTGTTATTTTTATCAGATAGATAATCAACTCTTCTTGGCATTCTTACTTTCCACATTGCTAATACTCTTTTTAATCTTTCAGATTGTCTTTCTTTTTTATTTGATTCAATCCAAAATTCTGTGTCTGTTCTCGGTGTTTTATAATGAAAGGTAATAAAATCTCTAATTAAATCCCACATCTCACACATCTCTCTATTGTATTGATCTTGTATCTCTTCAACATTAAACGGCATATCTTTTTTATAATAGTTTTCAAAGAAGTGTGTAATCTGCATTAACGTAGCGTGAATAGATGTTGCTTCTAATGGTTCTACAAAAGCACTTGCTAATCCAGTTGATATAACATTCTTTGTCCATAGTTTAGTTAATCGTCCTGCTTCAAACTTAATATCTTTTTGTACTTCTATTTTTTTATTTAAAAGAGTTTCTATTTCTTTTAATGCGTCTTCAGGTGTTGTCATTGTATCATTAAATACATAACCACAACCCATTCTTTTTTGTGTTGGTATTTGCCATAACCAACCATATTTTTGTGCCCAAGCGTGAGTATATGTTTTGATTGGTTCGTTTTCTTCGTAAGGTGTATGAAATGCTAATGCTCTATTAACTAATAGATTATCTTTATATGTAACAAAAGGATTATCTTCTACTTTACTAATTAACAATCTTTTAAATCCTGTACAATCAATAAACAATTCGCCTTCAATAACCTGTCCTGATTTTGTTTTTACATTTTTAACAAATCCATTTTCGTCTTGTTCAAAATCAACAACTTGATCATCAATGTAAGTACATCTATCATCCGCAACTGCCTTATCTTTTAAATATTGTCCTGCTTTATACGTATCTAAATGATATGCAACTGGATGATGTCTTATATTATTTTTTTCATAAATGTTTTGATAATTTTTGTCAAAATGTATTTTATTTTGTTTCATACATTGAGATTGGAAAGTATATTCATAAGGAAAGTTATGAGCAACGTGAAAGATTCTCATATAGTCATAATCACTACAAGGATAACCTGTTTCATTATCAATATCATCACCTATAGGTGAAAAAAAAGATTGTCCTACTGTATGCCAATCACTATGTACAATACCTAATTTAAAAGTAGATTCAGATTTCTTTAAAAATTCTTCTTCATTTAAACCTGTAAGATTTCCTGTTCTACAAATTAAGTCATTCATACGACCAGTTGTAGATTCACCTACACCAATGATAGGTATTTCCTCTGTAGCAATAACTGTAACTTTTACGTCTGGTGAAGTACGATTAAGAACATTGTGAGCAGATATCCATCCAGCAGTTCCACCACCTACTATAATAACATTTTTTATATTCATATTCTATTTTCTGGTTAATTTTATCCAACCATCTTCATTAAATAAATTATCTGTACCTAAAAATTTAAATGAAAATCTACATTTGAATGGTGTTGTAAATGCTTTACCATAATGTTCATCTAATGCTCTAATTTCGATAACCCTACCATATTTGTAAGGTACGGTTTCGTTTCTAGTTACATTTACAAATTCTCCACCTTCATTATTTACCTCTTCATCACCCAACATCCATATATAAGCATAGTCATCTTCTACTGAACTATCTCTATGAGTTGTGCCGTCCATACCCATAAATTGAAGATTGGAATAAATGCCTTGTAGAACAAGATTTCTATTAAATCTTCTCATAATAGCATAATAAACGTTAATTAATTCTAATGAGAAATCTGGATTTGTTGGAGAATATTTAATGACATCAATACTTTTTCTTTCAAAGAATACATCACCTAATAATTTATGTGTGCCTTTTTCAGAATATGGCCAAGTATAACTATTTGCTATGTTGTCTGGATACCAAGATGTTTGCCTTAACTTTACTACAGTTTCATCTAAATATCTTTTATCAAATATATCATCAATATATCTCATATCAACCTTTTATATTCTATATTGTTCAAATAAGTAATCTTTCAAAGCATCAAAAACTTTTGTTTCTGTTTTATTTAGTCCTTTAAAAAACTGTTTTGTTGCTAGTCCAGTATGAATATTTAACAAAGTATATTGATCTTTATTTTTAAAGAATTTTATTAAATGTTTCATTTCAGTTCCTTAGGTTTTTCTTTTGGTATTATTTTAACAGTTTCTTTAACGTGAGAATCCTGTTTAACTTTTATTTTAATTTCACCTACTTTTTTTTCTTGTGTTCTAATACTATCTATAATATAAATCACTCTTTCAGAATAATCATTTGTAGTTGAATAACTTGTTAAAGTTTTAATTAATTTTTTAGGATCTAATGGTTGATCCCATAATATCATATTTCGTCTTGTATCTCTAAATTCTTCATAAGCGTGATGTTTATTTAATAGTTCTACAAAGAATTTTACACTTTGGCATTTAGTAGAAAATACTCTAACTCCCCAACCTTTCCACTTTGTTCTACCCTCTAATAACATATGTGGTACGTCTTTATCATAAGTTCTTATACCAAATAGATTGTTACCCTCTTTAGCGAAACGACTTGTACCCCAACCTGATTCTAATGCTGCTTGAGCAACTATCATTTCAATTGGCACTCTTTCAAATACTGGTGTTTCAAAATTTACCCAATCAATACACTTTCTAACTGATTGTACAAATTGTATATCATTATTGTATTCAAAAGCAGGTTCTTGCAAACCTAAATCATTTGCCCAATTTGTATAGTAGTTTTCTGCTTGAAGTCTTAATTTGTATTTGGTATATGGATTAGGAAAAAATGTACCTATACCATACACAATTGCAATACCTAATAGTATTGATAGAAGATTTTTAAATGTTTGTTTGAGTTTTTTTCTATTTATAGACACCAGTTTTTACCGCCTGTTTCAATTTAAATACATTATTAAAGTAAGGTGTTAAAACTGCTTTTCGATATTCAAAAGGTTTTTTAGGACCTTCCATATCTCTTTCACCAGCACTTTGATGCTTTAAGATGCCTTTTAAGTATAAGTCTAATCCTATGTTCCATTCTGGATCCATCCTTTGACCTATTTTTACTAAAGGTGTAGAATAAGTATTACGTGGTGCTTTTAAGACTTTTTGAATTAAGTCTATTTCTTTTTTTGTTAGTTTTTTTGGTTGCATAATATAGTCCTTTCTATAATTT
>Ga0222716_10003275_pt1 | contig 12957 bp, 2 predicted proteins | sample C33_13DmetaG_FD_165044 | JGI IMG/M metagenome (GOLD analysis project Ga0222716, IMG submission 165044) | Estuarine water microbial communities from San Francisco Bay, California, United States - C33_13D | ecosystem: Environmental > Aquatic > Marine > Unclassified | place: USA: California... | reverse complement strand
AGTATCTATATGGAAATCATACATCAAAATATCTGTTTTTAATTGTGTTGCACTAGAATCATATAAATAATTTGCACTGTTATCTTCTGTAATTTTATAATTACTAATATATGAAAAATCTGAATTAATTGATTGATTTTTAGAAGCATCTTCGTATTTTTTAAATATTAATTTATTTGTTTTATTGGAAGTTTTATCTTTAAGAAAAATTATATTATGATTAATATTTTGTTGTGTTAATCCTATTGTATGATGTTTTTTTTTACTAAAAATGTTTGTATTATTATTGCTTATATCAAAATGTTGTGATAAAAATACTAGATTATTGCTAATTTCATTATAACTTGGTTGATAATTGGCAAATGATATATCATTTTCTTTAGTTAATATGCTTCCATTTAAATTAATAATATTTTTGTATAAAACTAGATTAGAAGTAACATAAATTATTCCACCCATTTTTGGAAAATGTTTACAATAATAAAATAATGGACTTGGAGTTGTAGGACTAATAATTAATGTGGTGCAACCATTGTTACTATTATCACCAGTTTCGCTTGTGTTAAATCCTGCTAACCCAAAATGTTCAACACCTCTAACATATTCATATTTTTGATAACTTATATCATTGAACGATGAAAAACTAAAATCTACATCATTTTGTGATGTTAAACCAATATTACATAAATCAATAGCCTGAACATTTGTTGTAAAACTAGAATCGTAAAAATGTCCATCCGGTAAATATGAAAATTTAATTGGATTATAAAAATTAGTATAATCTTTTTGTTTAAATTTATATTTTCCTAATGGTAAATATAATGTTTTTCTTTCTTCTATTGGTTCATTATTATGTTCTAAATAAAAAGCATTATTAACATCATTATTATCAATATATTCAGTACTATTACTTACTGTTATAATTATATTATTAAAAGAATTTTCATCAATGGATCGCTCAATTATTGATTCGCTTAAACCAGAATTAACATTTTGTGTTTTAAAATATTCATTATATAAAATGATATCTTTCAACGTCTTAGTAATCTGGGTTGTTCCGCTAGTATCCAAATATTCAATACTTAACCTATTAAAATCATTATTAATTTTTAAACTTACATTTCCATAATAATAATTATGTTTCTCAAAAATATAAGTAGGTTTATTGCTTGTAACATTTACAATATTATTTAAATGACTAAAAGACAAATCTAAAAACCCATCTTGAAAAATTGTATTAATATTATTATCACTTTGATCATTAATTATTCTAAAAGCATTACTAGAACCATCTGTTAATATATTATAAGTATTATTTTTATAAACACCATATCTCTTATAATCAGCACTATTAATATTATTTGGATTATTTAAACTATAATCTTGTATTATGGAACTTAAACTAATATCTTTTTTTAAAATATCAATATCAACAATATGTATCCCCAAATCTTTACTACCACTTAAACCATCTTCATTTGTCGCAATATAAGTTTTTGTTTTTATACCCAAATTATTTTTATTAAAATTATTATCCATTATATTATAACTTATATCATTATAACTAAAATCATATCCTGATGCAACCAAATCATAATATTTTTCATATCGTTTATGATAACGTTTTATATAAAAATTATTAGAAAAATCTGTATTATAAGTTAATTCAATAAAAGGTTGAAATGGAACTACATTAATAATTCTACTTATGTCTGCTTCATTGCCATTACTATCTCTAATAATATATTTTTGTAAATATTTTCCACTATGTATTAATAAATTAGAAGGTTCTATATAATATATATTGTCTATATTATTACTACTAAAATCATTATTAAATAAATTTTTATTTTCTATATTATTATTATATGATTTATAAGATTTAATACTTATGCTGCTATTTTTACTAATATCCTGTAAAATAGTAAAACTAATATCTCCATAATAATATTTGATGTAATTATTATTTTCTTTAGTAACTAATATTTCTAAATTTTTTTCATCATATTCTTGATTACATAAATCTGAATAAAATATAGTACTTATATCATTATTTGCTTCGTTTGGTATCAATATTTCAAAACTAGAATCAGTATTTATTAAACTAAAATCATGTATATTTGATAACATATTTCCACTTATTCCAAAGTGATGAACACTTATATTTTGTGATCCATTAAATGTAGAAAATTTATAACTAACATCTGTCATAAAATATAATTGTGAATTTGAAATTATAGTGTTTGAATTGTCATAAAAAACAAAATTATTTATATTGTAGCTATAATCTACTTGAATATTTATTATATTACTACTTGGTTCATAATTAATATAATCTTTGATTTGATAATTATTACAATTATCAATATAAAATCCTAATGGATTTTCTTTTTTTATATTTTTAAATTTATATTTTGCAGATGTAGTTGTTTTATATTTTTCTACAAATTTTTCATTATTTAAAACAAAATTATTGTTATTTATACTAACTTCATTTATATTTGATAAATATTTTTCAATATTATAATAACTAACACTAATATCATATACATCTTTAAAATTAGTATTAAAAGATTCGTTACTAAATGTTGTAGTAATACTATCAACTATATCATCTACTATTATTCCTGGAATAGAAAAAATTATTTGATTTTGATTACTATCTTTTTTATATGTAAATGATGGATAATTTTTTTCTAATTTATTAAAATGATTTATATTGCTGGTTAAAAATGTGTACGCAAGGTTACTTAATAAAGGTAAATTTATATTACATATATCTGTAAATTCACTATTTTGTTCAAATGTTAATTTTGGTTTTGTATTATCTATAACATTAAAATTAATAGTTTCTATATTATTTTCAAATGTTTCATTATTAAAAATTTGAAAAAATATTAAATAATTATTTACTTTGTTGGGAATAATAGAATGTATTGGATCAAACAATTGTAAATTATCTTTTATAACATTTGTCGGTAAATCATAATTATAGCTAAATTCAATTAATTGAGTAAAATTTGAGGTAGTTGTTGCTTCATAGAAAATTGTTTTACTTGAATGCAGATAATAAAAACTAATATCATAATTGTTTGGACTATTTGAAGAAAAATCTTCAACTAATTTTTTAATAAATGAAATATCACTATTTAAATTTGTTTTATATTTAATACTTGGTGTAATTATTATAGTATTTAAATTTACAACATTTATGGTTCTACTAATGGTAGATGATAAATCTGATTTATCATAAATAGTATATGTAATAGTATAACTTATTGATGAAGTACTTGTATCTTCAATATTTAATAATGTTACATTGTTGAAATTACCCGTTGTTTGGTTTGAAAAGTTATTAATAGTATTATTACTGATTTCGGTTTTCAAACCGTCTTCTATTTTTTCTATTTTATATTCAAGTTTTTTAAGACGGCTTCCATAATCAGAAAATGTTATACCTGGTTCAATATATGATTCATTTATATTTACGTCAACATTACTTTCATGACTTCCAAATTCAGGCGGTATAGTATCTTCTATGAATAATTGCCTAGTTACTGGATCCATATAATTATTTTGATTAGTTAAACTATATGTTATTCTATAATCACCAATTAATGATGGGTCACTTTGAAATTCATTAAAAGAAACCAAATAATAATTATTTTCTGAATATTCTGATTTTTTTTCTATATAACATATATCAAAAATACTCCCAGTATATGAAATATCATTAAATGAACCTTCTCCTAATGTATAATAAAATTTATCAAAAGCATTGGTTACAGTTAAACCGTTTATTAAAGATGCATCACTTAAATAAAAACCTGCTTCATGACTAATAGTAGAAAAACCTTGAAAAATTGTAGGTAATATGTTAATATTTACTATTGGTTTAGTTATAGCCGAACTTAAATCTGGATAATTTGATTTTCTTGCAATATTAAAAAATGAAATATCATTATTAAATGTTATTCTTGATGAAGCATCTTGATATTGATAAATTAATGCACTTACATCATTATTTGATATTGAAGTTATTGTTTCTGGTAAATTATAACTCAATTCAAAACTTAAATCGGTATTTGTTAATCTTGGATGACTTAAATTGAAAAAACTATTTAAATTTACACTAGTATCGCCAAAACTTATATTTATTGTTTCACTATCAGCTATTACATTAATAGTTGGGTCAATAGTATTTATTATATTTACTATTCTTTTTTTGAAATTACTATTATATTGATTATCAGAAAAATCATAAATTAATTCAAATGAGTTATCAAAAGTTTTAAATAGATTTATAATATTTAAATGACTATGAATTGTGTCACTAAAATCATTAAAATTTTTAAATTTTTGATTTATATTATATATATTATTAGAACTAATTGTTACATTATAATTATTTTGAATATTTTCTGTGGTATAATTATCACTAATTTCTACATTAAATATTATATCGCTTATTTCTTGTAAAAATTGACTTTGACTTTGATTTTTATTATAATTGAATGCTTGATATGAAAAATTTATTTTTGATATATCATAAATTACAATACTATTATTTATATAAGAATTATTATTTAATCCTATAAAAGAAAAATCTATAGTAGGTTTTGTAATATCAACAATATTAACTGTTCTACTAAAATTAAAACTATTGTCACATGAATCTATAATTTGGTATTCAAAAACTAATGGTGGTAAAATAGTACCAGCTCCTTGTGTAACATGTATAAAGCTATTATCATTATTTAAATATGAAATATCATCATAACTTAAAGCATTTGTAGTAAAATTAACATCAAAATCCGAATTATAAAAATCAATTGCTATATTACTTATATTCAGGATTATATTAGTAGAAAAATCATCTGTGTTAGTTCCAACTTTTGTATAATTATCACATAAATCAAATGCATGTATAATTCTACTTAAATCGTGAAATGATGATAAATAAGTTAAGCTGAAATCTATAATATGATTATTTGAATTATCAATTTTATAATCATTATAAGAGAGTTCATTAAATATTTCATTACTTATAGAAGGTGATAAACCATTGGAAGCATCTATAAATGTTAAGAAATTTGTTCCAGAAAAATCAAATAATCTAACAAATGGTTTTTTTCTATCTACAACATTTATAGTTTTTCTTAATGTGGCATTAGCATTTTCATCGGCACTACCTGTAAATTTTACATTATATGAAATTTCATAAGTTCCTATTTTTGATGAAGTAAAATCTGTTGAAAAACTAATATCATAATTAGTAGTTCCAAGAGTATAAGAATTAAAAAAATTACTACTTGGTTCATTTATAGAAACGTCACTACTTATTCCTGTAAAAAAATTACTAGTTATTGTTATACCAGCATCATAATAATTAGTATTAACATCCCACTTAATAACTGCTTCACCACAAATTGTTAAATATGGAATATCTTTAAAAAAAATTCTCAAACTAATATCATTAGAAATATTGTCACTCAAATCTTTAACTTTATAAACTATTATAGCGGAACCATCTTGATTATTGTCACTTTTTTCTATAAAAGTGGTACTATTTATAATATTGCTTTGATAAAATAAAGTATAACTTACGTCATCCTTATTTAAAGAAATATCATAAATTGAATTATCTTTATAAACTATTATAGGTTTATTGGGATTTTCATCTTTGTAAGCTTCTATATTTGCTTTTTTTTCATTTAAAAATAAAATACTGTTTAAAATATCAAAACTAACGCTATATGGAATAGTAAAAGTAAAATTTTTACTATTATCTGGTTCATTAATTGCTAATGGATTACTATCTGGATTGGCAAAATATAAATCTGGTTTTTGATTATCTATTACATTAATATAAATTATTTTTGATAAATTAAAATCTGTTCTATTTATTCCATAATTATTACTCAATTCATTATAAATAAAATCTCCATCTTGTAATCCTTTAACATCTATTTTAAATTCATAATTTCCATTATTTGAAAGGTCTATTAAACTTAAATCATTATTTTGTTTTATTAATGGGTTATTATTTTTAAAAAAATCATTCTTGAAAAATTCTCCACTTATTGTAAACTTATCACCACTTGAATAACTAAAATCTATAGCATTTATATTTTTACTTAAATCCTTATTTGCAATTGCTTCAAATTCAAATTTATCTATAATATTTTCATTATATAAAGTTAGTATAAAACTTATATCTACATCATCAGGATATTTGTTGTTTGATGCATGTAAATAAATTTTATTAGTATAATTAATATCATTTATTTGTAAATTATTAGATATATCATAAATTATTAATTCATTAAATAATTTATTTCCTAATCCTTTAATATTTATTTCTGAATCACTTTCATGATTAATATAATTAAAATTATAAAAAATAGAAGATATATTATTAAAAAAATTATTTTTTTGTACACTATAATTTGATATATCTATTATTTTAAATAAAATTTCGTATTCTTCATTTATAACAATATCTTTACTTACTCTATCCTTTTCTTCATATAAAATTTTATCTGTTAAATAGTATTTCAAGTCGTTAAAATTTATATTTTTATAGTCACTTCTACTAGTTATACTATTAGTATTATAGCTTACTATTGATATATCTTTTTGTATAGGTATTGATTGTAAATTTTCATTTTGAGTTACTTGATTACCACTTATTGTAATTTCAAATGGTAAATATATTTTTTCATAACTGTTTGGTTTAATATAAACTTCAATGTCATTAAAAAAATTGACTGACTCATCAAAATAATTTGTACTTATTTCAATAATATCAGTAAATTGACTTTGATTTTTAAATAATTTTGTTTGAATGGATTCTGAAAATTCTATAAATATATCATCTATTATTGTAACAAATCTACTACGTTGTACAATTGATAAATCAAAATAAGTAAAATTATATGTTATTACAAAAGAATTATCTTGAAAATTATTACTAATAAGTTCTGTACTACTCATATCAGTAGGTGCGCTTGATATTACCAAACTAATATCAAATAAATTTTCTAAATTAGTATGTCCAAATCTATCGCTTATTACATATGGTTCTAATAATTCAATGTATTCACTATATTTATTTAATTTATACTGATTTGCAATGCTAGAAAAAGATGCTTCTTCAAAACTATTGATTGCTTGATTTTTTAGTTTAAAAGTAAAGTCCTTATTATCAAGATTTGTTAAAAAATTTGTTTCGCCACAAATACCTTGACAAAAATCAGTATAAATTAAAGTATTAGAAGAATCTATGCTAATTTTATTATTTAATTTATCAAGTATAAATAAATCAAATGAAAAATCATTAATTAAAGGAGTGTCGGGATTTAAAGTAAATTGTATTGCACCATAATAATAATCGTATTTTTTATAAATCTCATTAACTCCGCTTAAATTTTGAACAAGATTAGAATAATATGCATATTTTTTACTATAAATATAATTTTCCTCTATTTTAATATATTCACTACTAATAGTTATTGGATAATTTTCACATATATCAAAAATTACATAACTCCCATCATATATTCCATATTTTAAGTTATTTAATGAAAGAACTCCACTACGTAATTTTGGTTTTATTAAATTATTATGTGTTTCTTTATTAAATTCGTAAAAAACTTTACTATCATTTAAACAAATATCTGCTCTTGAAATTCTTGTTAAACATTCGCTATTGTTATTTTTTAAACTATTTTGTTGAAAATTCTTTCCTTCAATAACATAATCACATTCATTATTATATTTAAATAAAGATTTATTACTTATATCACTTAATAATGTATTGTATTTTGGATATGATTTTATGCTTAGACTAACATCACTTGGAAATGAATTCATAATTTGAAATTTAATAGTTCCATAATAATAATTAATACCACTTGAATCTATTAAAAATTCCAGATCACCGCTTATATTTTGTTTACTTAAATCATAATAATAAATTTTATTAGTGATATTATTTATAGTGCCTGAATTGTCAATATATAAAATAAAACTATTATCACTTGTAGTAAATTCTTTTGGAGAATTTAAAAAATTACCACTTATTCCAAATGGAGAATTGTTTGAATAATCAAAAGCTTTAATAAATTCATAACTTACACCTTTCATAAAATAAAAGTTATCAGCACTTGCAGTTAATAAAAAATTATTTGTTGAAATAGTTGTTTGTGAAATATTTAATAAATTAAATGATTCATCATAAAATCTAAAATAATCACCATTATTAAAACTTAAATCATTTCCTCTTGATACATATATTTTTATATTGTCTGTTATATCAGATTCATACTTTATAATACTACTAATATCATTATAAATATTGGTTGTTAAATTGTTACAACCATCTATATAGAATCCTAATGGATATTCTTTTGGTACATTTAAAATTTTATAATATGGTAAAGTAGTAGTATTACTATTATCATATACATCAAATGCTGTACTGGTAAAATTATTTTCTATTATATATTTTCCATTACTAACATTAATATTATTTGTTAATTTTAAGCAATTACTCATTAATAGTATAATATATTTTATTAAAAAAATATTATCTTATAAAATTTTATATTAACAATCAAATTAAATTAAATTAAATTAAATTAAATAAAACTAAAATTGATATTATAATTATTTAAAAACTAAATACTATAAATATTTACTTGCATTTAAATATGAGCATTGACCTTGCAAAAAAATATCAGAAAAAATCAGACAAACAACACGTATTAGATAATCCAGATACATATATTGGTTCCATTGAACATATTAGTTCAGAAGTTTATATTTATGATAACGAGAATAAAAAAATCAAAGAAAAAACCATTGATTATATTCCGGGATTATATAAATTATTTGATGAAGGAGTTGTTAATTGTAGAGATCATATTATCCGAATGCAACAATTAATATCTGCTTCCGATGATAAAAAAAATTATCCTGTAAATAATATTAATATTACCATTGATGACAATGGAATTGTTACATTAATGAATGATGGAAACGGTATCGATGTCTCTATCCACCCAGAATATAAAATCTGGATTCCCGAATTGATTTTTGGTCATCTCAGAACTTCAACAAATTATGATAAAAGTGAAAAGAAAATTGTTGGAGGAAAAAATGGTTTTGGTTTCAAACTTGTATTAATTTGGTCTTCTTGGGGCAAAATTGAAACTGTTGATGCAAAAACAGGACAAAAATATGTTCAAGAATTTAAAGATAATTTAAATATTATTGAAAAACCCACAATTACTAAAACTAAAATCAAACCATATACAAGTGTAAGTTTTAAACCAGATTTTAAACGTCTTAATATTGAAGGATTTAGTGATGATTTTAAAGCACTATTAAAAAGACGGGTATATGACATTGCCGCTGTTAGCCCAAAAACTGTTAAAGTAAAATATAATGATGAAGTTTTGCAAGTTAAAAGTTTTCAGGATTATATTGATCTCTACATTGGTTCAAAAACAGAAACACCGCGAATTTACGAAGAAGCAAATGAGCGTTGGGAATATGCTATTTGTTTAGCACCAAAAGAAGAGTTTACTCAAATCAGTTTTGTAAATGGAATTTATACTTCAAAAGGTGGAAAACATGTTGATTATATTATTGGTCAAATTGTCAAAAAACTGACTGCTTATATTAAAGAAAAAAAACATATTGATGTAAAACCGGCATCTATTAAAGAACAACTTATGATTTTTGTTAATTGCACAATTGAAAATCCTGCTTTTGATAGTCAAACAAAAGATTATTTAAATAGCGCTGTTTCTAATTTTGGTTCTAGCTGTGATGTTAGTATCAAATTTATTGAAAAAATTGCAAAAATGGGTGTTATGAGCGTTGCTTGTAGTTTAACAGAAGTTAAAGAAAATAAAGCTGTTAAAAAAACAGATGGAAATAAATGCAAAACTATTCGTAATATTCCAAAGCTGGTTGATGCAAATTTTGCTGGAACTGCTAAATCAAAAGACTGTATTTTAATTTTATGTGAGGGAGATTCGGCTAAATCAGGTATTATTTCTGGACTTTCACGCGAAGACCGCAATACTATTGGTGTTTATCCTATGAAAGGTAAAATGTTTAATATTAGAGGAGAAAGCGTTTCAAAAATCAGTGAAAACAAAGAAATTTATGAAATTAAACAAATTCTTGGATTAGAACACGGAAAAAATTATACTCTTGCTGATGTTCAAAGCAAACTTCGCTATGGAAAATTATTATTTATGACCGATCAAGATTTAGATGGTAGCCATATTAAGGGACTTGGTATTAATATGATTGATAGTGAATGGAAATCATTAATTGATGTTCCAGAATTTATTGGTTATATGAATACTCCTATTTTAAAGGCAAGTAAAGGAAAAGAAATAAAAGAATTCTATAATAACGGCGAATACGATTCGTGGAAATCAGGAGAAGACGTAGATCCTTCAAAATGGAATATTAAATATTATAAGGGTCTTGGTACAAGTACTAGCAAAGAATTTAAAGAATATTTTGCTAAAAAGAAGATTGTAAATTTTAAAAGCACCGAAAAATGCAGAGAAAGTATTGATATGGTTTTCAATAAAAAACGTGCAAATGATCGCAAAGAGTGGCTTTCTAATTATGATCGCAATGCATATTTAAATACTTCAAAAACAGATGTTACTTATGAAGAATTTATTTATAATGATATGATTCATTTCTCAAAATATGATAACGATCGTTCTATTCCTAATATATGTGATGGTCTCAAAATTAGCTTACGCAAAATCTTATATTCTGCATTCAAGAAAAATTTGAAAACAGAAATTAAATTAGCACAATTTAGCGGCTATGTTTCAGAGCATTCTGGTTATCACCATGGTGAAGCAAGTTTAAACGGTGCAATTGTTGGATTAGCACAAAATTTTGTTGGTTCCAATAATATTAATTTGCTGCATCCATCTGGTCAGTTTGGAACTCGGTTACAAGGAGGCAAAGACGCTGCTTCTGAGAGATATATTTTCACTTATTTAAATCCGTTAACACGGAAAATATTTTCAGAATTAGATGATCCAGTATTAGAATATTTAGCAGATGATGGTCAAATCGTAGAACCAGTTCATTATGTTCCAATTATTCCGATGATTCTTGTAAACGGAACCAAAGGAATTGGAACTGGATTTAGTACTGATATTATGTGTCATAATCCAATTCAAATTATTAATTATTTAGAAGGCAAACTTAAAAATATTTCAGAATTAGATTTGAAAACATTACTTATTGAACCTTATTATAAAAATTTTAAAGGAAAGATTTATCCATGTGATGATACTAGAAAAAAATACGTAATTAAAGGTTGTTATGAAATGCTTGGCTCAGATAAAATTAGAGTTACAGAATTACCTATTGGAACTTGGACACAAGATTATAAAGAATATTTAGAAAGTTTGATTGATAATAAATCAGCTAAAGGCAAAACAAAATCAGGTGATGATTATATTAAGGATTTTAATGATATGTCTACTGATTTAAATGTAGAATTTGAAATCACATTTTATCCCGGAATCTTAACAAAATTAATTTGTCAAAAACACGATTATGGAGTTGAAGGTATTGAAAAATATTTGAAACTTTATACTACACAAAGCACTAATAATATGCATTTGTTTAATGAAAAAGAACAGCTTCGTAAATATGAAAATGTTTATGACATTGTTGATGGTTATTATGATGTTCGCTATAGTTATTATGTAAAACGTAAAGATTATCTTATTTCCAAATTAAATAATGAATTAAAAGTATTAAGTGCTAAAGCGCGATTTATTCAATATAATTTAGACGACAAAATAGATTTGCGGAAAAAATCTAAAACACAAATTAATAGTATTATGGAAAAATTTGAGTTTGATTTAGGTGATTCAGGAGATTATAATTATTTAGTAAAAATGCCTATGGATTCTGTTTCTAAAGAAAATGTTGAAAAATTAATGAAAGAACACGAAAATAAGAAAGCAGAATTAGAAAGTATCCAATCTAGTAGTATTCAAGTAATGTGGTTAAAAGAATTAGGTGAATTAAAAATTGCTTATAATGAGTTTTTGGAAAATAGTTTAAAAATGGAAAAAACTGAAGCTTTAGAAAAATCTAAAAAAAGTAAAAAAAAGTAGATTGTTTGGAAAATAGTTTTAATTTAATAAAAATTTTTTTTATTTTTATAATATATAAAAAAATGTCGGAGTTAGGAGAAGCAGAAAGACTAGCACAAGAAGAAGCAGAAAGAGTAGAAGCAGAAAGAGTAGAAGCAGAAAGAAAAAGACTAGCAGAAGAAGGAAATGAAGGACAATCAGCTGGTCGTAAAAGAAGAGGCAAAAAATCACGTAAATCTAGAAAAGGAAAAAAACCAAGAAAAGGCAAAAAATCACGTAAAAATAAAAGAAGAACAAAAAGACGTTAATTGTGGGGAAATCACCCCACACGCGATTATTAATTGTGGGGAAATTGCTTCAAAGCCATCTGGTGACTTCACAGGTGATTATTTAAATAAACTGGGGGAAATTGCTTTAAAGCATTCTGGCGACTTCAAACGCGATTATTTAAAAATATTATTTAGTATAAATTATTAAATAATATTTTATTAGATTTATTAAATAAGCAAATCATATAAGTATTGAATATTGTTAAAGTTATTATTTTCTTCTATAATTGGGAAAAAATCTACAAAATTATTTTTTTGATAAATATTAATCAAATAATCTTCAGTTTTATTTCCAGGTTCTTCACTTAATATTTTAACATTATATGGAATAACATCTTCAAAACGAAATACTTCTAAAATTGCATTATCATAATAATGTAGATTTAAAACATAGCTACAAGTTTTTAATAGTTCTTTTAGTTCATTATTAAATAATTTTTGAAAAATTATTAAATTATAATCTAAAT
>Ga0222716_10003274_pt1 | contig 12961 bp, 13 predicted proteins | sample C33_13DmetaG_FD_165044 | JGI IMG/M metagenome (GOLD analysis project Ga0222716, IMG submission 165044) | Estuarine water microbial communities from San Francisco Bay, California, United States - C33_13D | ecosystem: Environmental > Aquatic > Marine > Unclassified | place: USA: California... | reverse complement strand
ATATTTTAAAAGCTTATCAGTTGAAACAGCAGATTTTAAAAGAGGGTTTGTACTATTTGATTGCATATTTACAATAATTTCATATTCAGGTGTATTCATTAGTTTAGTAATAAGAAGTTCTTCGTCTATCTCTTTATTATAAAGTTGTTGCGAATTTATATTTAACTCATTTTTAGTAGGCTCTCTATTTAATATCTTTGCATATACTTCAATAATATTTGAATAATATGATTTTATTTTATCATCGTTTTCAGATATATCTTCTGTATATGGTAAATAAGAATCAGGAATAGAATCAGTTATTTTTTGATATCTATTTAAACTACTACCTGATAATTCTTGTTGTGAATTTAAAGATAATTCGGATAAAGATGCTCCTGCTTCACCTAATATTCCACTTATTGATGTTAATGATGGTAAATTATTATACATATTATATGATCTATCTATATCATTCGGATCATATTTTAGTATATCTTTTTTATCATCATTAGAATCTTTATTTGTTGATGCATCAGTTACTGTGTCTGTTACTGTATCTGTAAAAGTTTCAAAATTTCCAATAGAATCTTTTAAAAAAAAAGCCATGAAAATTATTATAAGCGGTATTAGTAATGTTAAATTCATTTACTCTCTATAATACTATAAAAAATAAAAAATGATACATATTGTATTATTATTTTAATTATATAAATTATGGATATTATTACTAAAAATACTGAATTGTTTGATAACAAAAACATAATTAAATCTAGTGATACAAATAAATGTGTTCCTGGATATTATTACATTCATACTAAAAATGGTCTTAAAAAAATTAAAGATATTAATGATAATGATAAGGTTTTAACGACAAAGGGATATAAAAATATTAAGAAAAAGGTTATCCAAGATAAGCAACATTTATCAACAATTTATACATCTAATGGAGAATTTAAATGTACTCCTAATCATCGCATGGCAGTAGTTGATAATATTTATGGATACAAATGGGTTGAATCACAAAATCTTAAAGAAGGTGATATTCTTTTAACTGTTAGAAAACCTATTGAAGGAATTGAAACAATATTACCTAAAAATGAATTTTCAAAATCTAAAAAACAGATTGTAGATTTAACACCTGATGTAGCGTGGTTTATTGGTATATTTAATGAAACAGGTAATTATAATACAGATTATATTAGTGATTCCACTTTTGTTAGTGATTTAACTTCATTTAATATTACTGTTTATGGTTTTGAATTAATTGAAACTATTAAAAATGTTATTAGAAAATTTGATAATAATGCTAAATGTTCTGTAAAAAGACTGTATGATGAAAATATTTATACTATTGTATGTAATTCAGAAGAGCTTTCTCGATATTTTAATAAATATTTTAAATACAATAATAATACTTTTGAAATACCTTCCTTTATTAAAGAGGGAACATTAGATATTCGTAAAGCTTATATTGCAGGTATAATTGACGGTAATGTATCTAATTATGATAAAGGATTTGTTATTACTAAAACAAATAAAGTAAGAGCCGATGAATTACAAAATATATGTTATTCATGTGGTTTTGAAACTACAAATATTTATATTAATAATAAATCAAGTATGACAAATACTCTTAAAGTTTCAACTTATTTTAGTATGAATGTTATAAATAGTATTAAAGAAATTCATAAATCTATCAATTATGACGATATTTATCATATAAATAATTCTTTCCCTGTAAAAATGGTTAAAGATTTTATTGAAGACGAATATAATACTAATATCATTTCCGATATTGATATTAATAATAAATGTGTTTATGAACTGTTTAATAAACTTAATATTGATAATATTAATAGTGTTAATATTAACGATTTTGATAAATATGTAATAACATTAAATTATTGTCCTTCTGTTATTTCAAAAGTAGTATTTGACTGTTGTATGGTTGAAGAAACGTATTATATTGATATTGAAAATAATCACGAGTTTTATTGTAATGGTTATCTTACAAATAATTCAGTATAACAAATAATTCAGTATAAAAGTATATAAAAGTATCATTACTAAGAGTAATAAAATGGAAGAAGTATCTACTAACCCAGTAGACAAACATGTTAAAGTATGTGAAAAAACACAGAAAGTATTAGACTTTTTTATTAAAAAGGTTGATATCACACAAAAATATTCATTAGATGAATTTAAAAAATTGCTATCAGACTCTTATAAATCCTCAAAGATTAAAGAAGAAACTGATAAGAGACCTTTAAGCAAATATAATATCTTTATTAAAGAAAATATGTCCGAGTTTAAAAAAGAACATCCTGACAAAACTAATAAAGAAATTATGAGTCTTATTGCTGTAAAATGGAACGAGACTAAAAATAATTCTGATTAATAAAAGCTTATTTTTTATTTATTTATATTCATACTATAAATTGATGACGTTATTTCTTCCATAGCATCTTTTACTTCAACTATATTATTGTTACAATAATCTTCATAATATTTTAATGTTTCTAACCAAGAGAGAGCAGGAATCGCTCCTTCTTCATCATATAGATTCCAAAATTTATCTAGAATTTCTTTTTTCATTTTTATAATATAACTTTATAATATTTAAGTATATTTAAGTATATTATAAATGCTTATAAAATGTTATATATTATTATAAATAGATAATGATAATAATATAATATAATTTATTATTAATATTATTATTAACTATTGTAAAAATGACAGGAGATTTTACTTTAGATAATTATATATATATACGAAAAATTATATTAATTTATTTTATGGTATTATAGCGTATATTGGTGTTATATATCTTCTTATAAAGAGTTTACAAGTATACACGCTTTTATATGTTAATATTATATGGAGTGGTATGGCTGTATTATTAGAAACTTCTTCGTCAGTTATCATATTTGGTAAACGTTTCAAAAATATATATCACGTTTTAGGATTCTTCTTAATATTTATTGGAATAATCATTTTATATTATTATAGGTATGATTAGATTTTTAAGTAAAAATTGCTTGTGTTTATTTTACATTTTTAGAGACACTTGATGTATATAATATTATTAAGAAGAGTACATAATTTTATTTTTTACATAATATATTAAACTTTATAAAAATTTTAAAAAAATAAAATTATGTACTATTTTTCAGTCTTATAAAAACTATATTCCATTTATTTCTGTAGCCATCCTTTTAAATAAATCTACCTTCTCATCATATTTCATAGTAACCCATTTATTAATATCATTATAAGCATTATAATCTATATCTGGTAATAAATAAAAATCTTCTATTTGATATGGTGGTAAGTATGTTTCCATTAGTTTACCATTATTAAATAATTCTATAATTTTTAAAAGAAGAGTAGAACTTGTTAGATCTGCTGATCCAGTATCTTTTACTTCAATATCTGCAGGAAATACAAAAATTGTTAAAATTTTAAATTCAGTATTACCAAACAATCTATATATATAGATTATACAAATTAAATTCGTCTATAACTGCACCAATCATAAAATTTTTATCATTTGAATTTTTAATATATCTAGGTTTTTCTATTTTAGGATCAATTATCTTCATGATTTTCATGACATTATTAACATCTTTATCTGTTAAAATATATTCGCCATTATAAGGGTCTGTAAATGGTTCTTTATTATTTGCCTTATTTATTAAATAATTATAAAGATTAGGTGTATAATAACAGTCTGTTCTCAATATTTTACCAGCATTATCTTTGATTTTTAATTTAGTCATTAATTGTAATTTAGCTAAAGGATATGATGTAGTATTAAATTCATCTTGGGTAATTATATCTGTTTCATTAATACATCTTAATAATCTACTATCATCTGTAATATTTTCATTAAATAAATCGTTGTTTATAATATCTTCTCTTGATTTATTAAGAATAGGTATGGTATTAGATGATAATTGAGATGATATGGATTTAGTCGATGATATGGATTTAGTCGATGATTTAGTCGATGATATGGATTTAGATGATGAAGAGTTTGATTCTTTAGATTTCAAATCTAAAAATCCAGTATTTATAAGTTCTTTATATAACTCTATAATATGTTTGTTTTTTTCATAATATGATATCATATTTCTATATTCTTTGTTTGTATAATTTTGTTTAGGTATTTTATGAATTCCTATAAGTAGTTTTGTTTTATTTGGCATTTCTAATGATGGTCTTTTAGGAGGAGACTTTGATTGTGACAATAATATAGATTTCTTATTATTAAAATCTTCTAATAATTTCTTATATTCTTCTGTTAAGCTTTTAAATTGCTTATCTGTCATATTTTGTTTAGGTAATTCTAAATTAGCAATATCAATATTTTCAAATTCTTTCTTAGATAATAAATTTAATAAAGGGTCTTCAATTATTTTTAATCTGCTTTCAGTAATTATTTCTATTACATCTTTTCCATTATCAGTATAATCAATCATTTTAAAAACATCAATTGCTATAGGAATAGCTTCCTTAATAGTTATATTATTAAAATCATTTTTATATAAATCATCATTTAGCTTATATTTATTATTTTCACAATTATATTCTATTAAATTAAAAAATTGTATTATATTATTTATTTCAAGCATCTTGTCAAAAGCTTCTTTCTTATATTCATTTTCTAATTTTTCTAATGTAAAGTTAGTAAATATTTTATGTCTTATTAATTTAATAAAAAAATCAATACAAGAAACCATATAATCATAACAGTCCTTGATTATTTCTTCTTCATATTTTTCAGGTTCTACATTTTTATAATCTATAATATAAGAAATCTTATCAAATATAATATTTCCTATAATATTATCATTTGCTTTAATATAATTTTTATATAATAGATACCTTTTATCTCTGCCTTTGTATGGATATTCTTCATTATTTAAATTATAATAAACATATAAATAATCTATTTTATTATCAAATAATAAATGGTTGTTTGGCATTTTTTTAAGATTTTATGTGTCTTCATACCATTCTTTCTTAATAATTGAAAAGCCTTATTATATAACATTACATAATTAGAATCTTCTTTTAAAGATAATATAATATCATTTTTGTTTTGTTAACGGGTTATATGATGGGTTTTTTAACCATTCATTAAGTAGTTTTATATTATTTAACTTTTTAAGATATTTTTCCATAATTTCTTTTTATCTTATTACATATATATAGGAAAAATATATAAGATGACTAATATATTTTCAATAATACTTGATGATTTTGCTTCTAAAAAATATAGAATTTTTGGTCTTTCTGCTTATGACTATATAGGTACTTTAGTTATTGTTTTCTTTATCCATTTATATATGTGGAATAATCCTGTTAATATTAGCAAAAAAGAACTAGAAGAAAGAACAGTTATTATGTATTTAGTATCTCTGGTATTTTTATTCATAACATCAATTGGTATTGGTGTTCTTTTTCATTATATATTTAATCAAACATCACAACTTTCTTATAATTTGGGATTTAATGGAAAAAGAAATTTACCAGTTATTGTTAATTTATTATAAAAATATATAAATGTTAATGTTATATTATATATAATGATGACATATTTTGGATATTGGAAACTGTTTTTAGATATTTCAATTATTGTATCAATCTTTTTTTATATTCATTATCTTCCTCCTCTTCCTCCTACAACATTATAAGCTATCCTGTGAGGATTATTATATAATTCCTTATATTCTATACTTCTGTATATTCTCTCTTGTTTTTTTTCATTTTTAATACGTCTCTGTTCTATATTTGTTTTTATTATATTATTAAGTCTTTTGATAAGCTTGAATACTTTGTTAGTCATTATATGATATGTTTAATCTATTGAATTTATTTGTCAATTTTTGTTTTACTATAGGGTCTTTAAGTACATTTTTAAATACATATAAGGATTAGGTGAGTTGTATAGGTAGGGTGAAAAACCCTTGTAAGTATTATTGCTCCTATAGTTCAATGGTTTAAGAATTTTCGGCTGTTAACCGAAGGATACCGGATCAATACCGGTTAGGAGCGCTATTATTTTTATTTAGTTAAACTTTATTCAATAAGTTTAAGTAATCTTTCTTTATCAACTTTTTCATAGTCAAATTGGTATTCATTATACCAAGCTCCAATCTGTAATGGATTACACCCAAATGATTTCTTTTTATCATTACCAATATAATTATATTCTATTAATATTTTTTCAGGAATTACATAAAAGTATTTTTTACCTTCACAATTAAGCCAATATATATCATTATCGCCTAATTTATATTGTGTAAATCTTCTCTTTTTTTCAAAAATACCATTATTTTTAAATAAACTAAAATGATAAGAATTTCTATCTTTTCTAAGACCACCAACTTTTTCCTGAACTTTTTTATCACCAATTTTAAAATCATAAACTAGCCCTTCCATTTCATTATCATCAAACTTAATAAAATTTAATATATTTTCTCTATACTTTCTATATTCTTTTTCCCTTTGTTGATATATATTACGTGGTATATCTAATGATTCAAATTCAAATTTATTAGATTTATTGTAAAATTCATGTAATTTACTTATAATATTTTCTGTTGTTAATTCATAAATATTATATTTAGACTTCTTAAATCCAATAGTAATTTTTTTAAGGTCTTTAACATATTCATAAGGAATTGCCCACATTTTTTTATCAACAAAACAAATACATAAAATTATTAGATTTTCATACCCTTTTTTAACTATACTAAAATTATAGTCTATTGTATTTAAATTAGTTGTTTTTACTTGAATACCACACCAAATATCATGAGTTATATTTAAAGGTCTAAAAGCTATATCACATTTACATCCATCAAAACATTTAATAATTTCAAAATGTTCTTTAACAAGTTCTGTAAAATATGTAATACAATCTAATTCCAGTTCTATATTACTTATGCCAATATTTTTTTCTTTTTTATTTTTAGCATTCTTTACAATAGTACATTTGGGACATATAACACCTGTTCCACGATTTAGAAATACATTATAATATACAGTATTTTCACAACCACATAATGCTGTATATTTAAATTGTGGATACAATTTCTTAGTATTATTTTTATTAAATACTGATATATTATTTAAAATACTATCAAATTCTTCTTCAGTATTTAACAAAGAACACCCCTTATCAATAAAGGATTGTACTACATTTTCATATTTATATACAGGCATTTTTATAGGTTTTATCATAACAGATACATAATATCTATCATTTTTTACTATATAAAGAATATATATCAAAATATATCTAAAATGGTTTTAAAATTTATAACATTTGGAAGTCATAACGATGGGATACACAGTAATTATATTGATGCTGGAATAAGATTAGCAAATCAAGTAAAAGAATTAAAAATATTTGATGAATTAATAGTATATACAGGCGATAGTCTTAAAAGTGATATTGAATTCTGGAATAAACACCAAGAATTTATTACAAATAATAAAAAAGGATATGGATATTGGTTATGGAAACCTTATATAATTAATAAAACAATTAAAAATATGGAAGATGGTGATATATTAATGTATCTTGATTGTGGAACAGAAATAGAGATTGAAGAAAAAGATTGGCTCGAATACTGTATAGAAAAAGTAAAAACAGATAAAATTATAGGAACTACTGCGTCTCCATGTTTAGAAAAAGGATGGAATAAAATGGATTTAATAGTTAAATTAAACATGAATGATGATAAATATCTAAATACAGTTCAAAGACAAGGTGGTGCAAATATTTATTTAATATGTAATGAAACACGTTATTTAATAAATAAATGGTACGATTTAGCTTGTGATTATCATAATATAGATGATAGTCAATCGGTTCTACCAAATTTATCATCATTTTCAGAACATCGTCATGATCAAGCTATATTTAGTTTATTAACAAAAAAATACGATATATATAGTGATGTAAAATTAGACGACAAATGTATTAAAATATACCGTAACAAAAATGGAGTTTCTATGTTACAATATTATAAAAATAAATAATTTACATGATTTTCATAGGATATAAATTATAGAATTGAATACAGTCATTCCCTTTATATGTTTTATTATTATGTTCGTAACGAATTTTACAATATCTACGGATAATACTATACATATTTCTTTATTATTTATAATGATTTTATATTTATATGTTTTTTATTTTTTTTTATATATTTAGCACCTCTTGAACCTAAGTATATGCAATATTTTCTAGAACCTATAATATAATGGTCATTTGATTTCGTATATTTTGGTTTTGATTTTTTGACAGGTTTGACAGTATTAAAATTTTTTTTAATTTTTTTGTATCTACCACCATTATTTCCTTTGTATTTACTAATATATAATTCTATAATAATAGGATTCCAATTATAATACATATCTTTATAGTTTTGTATTATTTCGTAATCTCTTTTTTCTGGTTCTGTTTCTGTATGATTTTTATAATCAAGAAAAAGTTCTCTATCCCAAGTAACCTTTTCTTCTAACATTAAATTATATAAACTATATTTAGGAAACTTTACAAGGTCTGGTTTTTTTTCTATAATTTCTGTAATATATGATAAATCATATAAATAATTTTTAAAAGAATTAATATTATTAAATTTATATATATAATTCAAAGCTATTTTAAATTTTATATTTAAATTTTCAACTTCTAATATATTTTCATCATTTATAAATTTGTTAGAGTATTGAGGATGTTCTGGATTTATGGATGATATTATTTTTGGTGATAATTTTAAATATAAGTTATCATAAATATAATAAATTTCAGATTCTTCGAATTCTTTTCTATATTCATTACATATTAAATCAAATATCTTAATAATATTTAAAAAATATTCATCTATATTATTTTTATATTTGTTATCAAATATGCTTTTATTAAATATTTTTTTTATAGTATTATAATCAAAATTTATAATTTTAATATAATCATTATTTATTCTTTCACTCATTATATTCTATAATATATATATATATTTAAATTTATAATATTTTATAATAATTTATCATAGTTTATAAATAATATATATATATTTAAATTTATAATATTTTATAATAATTTATCATAGTTTATAAATAATATATATATTATGTAATAATGAATTATAAATATAAATATAAATATAAATATAAATATAAATATAAATATAAATATTAAAATGAATAATGAAATATTATTATTAGGATGTAATTATAGTCATATTGATTATAGAAATTTAAATTATACAACAAATATTACAAAAATTTCTAGACATTTTAAGAAAAATGAAATATTATTTAATGAAATAACAAATGTTGAAGATACTAAATATAATTGTATTTTATTATCTCTTTACAAAATTGCATTAAAATCATGGGTATCTAAATTAAAATCGGTATTAATATATTATACTGGCGACAGTATAGACATAGCAGAATATATTTCTGGGTATAATTCAAATTATAATATAAATGAAGGGATTGTTCCAACAGATTACAATATTAGAAAGGGTGATACGGTTATTAAACCTGAAATAATATTTAATATTTTAAATTCTTTTAATCCATCAACTAAAATAATATTTATAGCAGATACATGTTTTAGTAAAACAAATATATTTAATCTTAATTTTGATTGGGATATTAACAATAAAAAAATAAAAAGTAAAAATACTATCAATACTAATCATACAATAAATAACATAATAATAATATCATATTGTCTTGATAAATTATCATCAGACGACGATAATTTTTACAATATTTTAGATATTAATAAAAATATGGTATCATTAGGGGATTATATTTTAAAAATAAGAAAACTATTAGATAATAGTATAGAAACTAAGAATAATTATGATATCTTTAATATTCTAAAAGATATTAATGGTATTATTAAAAATAAAAATATAAATATGAATGTATCATTATCATCTTCATATAATATATTAAATAAACGAGAATATTTATCAGTATTAGACAAATATGAAGAAATACTTGAAGATATTATTGAAGATAATGATGAATCATTTCAAGAATATATTGATAATTCTTATGTTGAAGTAGAAGATATTAATAAATTGCCTATATTTATTGATATACCATTAGTATTAAATGATAATGAAAACAATTCAAATACTCTTAAAATCCCTAAAGTAATCAAAGCTCCAATAGTTCCTAAATTACCTATTAATACAGACCCTCCTATTTTAATAGACTCTTCTTATACAAGAATTAGAACATCTAATGAGAATAATGATTTTAATAGATGTTCTCATAGTTCTTTTAATGAAACACCACGTTACGAACATTTCACACCTCGTCAATCAAAAATATTTGATGAATCTCCAAGGGTTATATATTCTGAATATCAACAACCTATTCAAAAATTTTATAACATACCATTAAATAAGTTTGTTCCAAATACTCAACAGGTTCCAAATACTCAACAGATTGAACAGGTTCAACAGGTTCAACAGGTTCAACAGGTTCAACAGGTTCAACAGGTTCAACAGGTTCAACAGGTTCAACAGGTTCAACAGGTTCAACAGGTTCAATATCAGGCTATACAACATCCTCATCAACAGCATCAAAGAATAAATAATTATTATAATATACCTTTACAACAATCATCAATCCAATATAATAATCAACAAAACAGACCTTATAATAATTATACATTTTGTAATCAACCATTACAGCAGCATTTTGTATTAAAATCTAGTATTGTTCCAAATAATACTAATCAATACTATAATAATTATTATGAGCCCCCAAATACCTTTACAACTGAATGTTTTTGTTAGATATTTACATATTATATATAAAAATATGATCAATATTGTATATTATACAAACTATATAAAATGTTCTACTTTAATCAATTTATTCCTGAGAAACCTTCTACTGCTTGTCTTTATGATATTGAAAATCAATATATGGAATGGTACGAAGACGATGATGTAAAAGATGATTATGTTATAAAAATTAAAAATCTTTTTGGAAAAATATAAGAAGATAGTAAAAAAGAGGAATAGGAGAATAGTTTAGGATTATAAATACTAAGAGGAATCAATAATAATACAGATGGTTCTATCTTTCAAGTCATTAAAGATGTTGTTATCATTTTTGTCAGTATCATTTAGAATATCTAAATGATGATTATAATCAATAATAAGATTTAGGAACTCAGAGAGCTTAGGTAAAATACTTTTATTATTTTTATCAATATTGCATAATTCAATTTCATTATTGTCAATAATAATTCTAAAATTGAAAGCTATGTCTTTAGTAGCTTTAGGGATAATATCTTTATCTAACTTATTGCACCAATCACCTTTTTCATAGTTTTTTTTGCATATTTTTCAGGTTTTTTATTTTTTATGATGTGATTATTATAATTGTTTTGAATATATGTAGTATATTTTGATGTATATATTATATAGATGTTTTGTGAATTATTATTGATACCATTATAGTATATATATATTGTTTACTTATGGTAATAATATTGTCATATAATGTATAATATTTTATAACACTATTAATGATAATAATATTATATAAATGTATTAAAAATTATAAAATATGTATTAAAAATTATAAATTATGTATTAAATATTATAGTTTATTTATAGAAAATGTATTAAAAATTATAGTTTATGAATAAAATGATAATAAATAATAAATAAAATGTTATTAAAATGGTAAATAATATAATATATAATATATATTATACCTTATTTACCGAAATGATAGTATAAAAATTGGTAAAATTAAAATCTATTGACCATATATTTTAGCGACGCGGGGGGGGAAATAATGAAGTATAAAAATTGTAAAGGATGTTTATGAATTGTATGAAAGTTTTAAAAGATATTTAGTAATATATAAAAAAGTACATAATTTAAAATAAATAAAAAATAAATAAAGTATTCTTGAGATTGTAAAAAATAAAAATTATGTACTATTTTTGTGTTCTAAGTAAAAATTTATAAAGTATTTAGAAGGAAAATGTAAGGAATACTAAGTGAGAGTCGCTGACGCTCCGGCTACCTCTATGAGACGAGAATGGTGTATCAAAGATAATGAAAGTATAATGAAAGTATAATAAGAGGTTAAAATGATAAATATTTAGGTACGATTTATGATTTATTATATTTATTATAGGATTTATATTATCATTATAGTAATAATTTAAAATATAATTTATGTATATTAAAAAGATTAAAATAATTTAAAATGTATATTAAAAAGATTAAAATAATTTAAAATGTATATTAAAAAGATTGAAAATATATGATTTATGTAGTATAAAAGGATTATTTATGTATTTTATCAATATATATACATATAGTATAATATCATAATGATAAGTAAATCTTTAATAAAAAAAGTATAAAAAAAAATAAAAAGTAGGTTACTATAATGATAGTAATACTTACAATAAAATAAATATTTACTTACCGTCTCCAATTTCTATTAAGGGGGTAAAAATAAAGTATAAAAAATTGTAAAAGTTTGAAAATATATTTAGTAATATATAAAAAAGTACATAATTTAAAATAAATGAAAAATAAATAAAGTATTTTAAAAAATATAAAAAATAAAAATTATGTACTATTTTTGTGTTTTAAGTAAAAATTTAGAAAGTATTTGTAAGGAAAATGTAAGGAATGCTAAGTGAGAGTCGCTGACGCTCCGGCGACCTTATGAGATGAGAATGGTATATTAAATTATATATAAGTATCTATGAAAAGATAATGAAAGTATAATGAAAGTATAATGAAAGTATAACAAGAGGTTAAAATGATAAATATTTATGTAGTTATAAAAAAAGTACATAATTTAAAATAAATGAAAAATAAATAAAGTATTTTAAAAAATATAAAAAATAAAAATTATGTACTTTTCTGATAAGATTTAGAAAGTA
>Ga0222716_10003270_pt1 | contig 12968 bp, 22 predicted proteins | sample C33_13DmetaG_FD_165044 | JGI IMG/M metagenome (GOLD analysis project Ga0222716, IMG submission 165044) | Estuarine water microbial communities from San Francisco Bay, California, United States - C33_13D | ecosystem: Environmental > Aquatic > Marine > Unclassified | place: USA: California... | reverse complement strand
AAGAAGTGATGCGGATCTTCAGGGAAAACAATTTGCCTGTAGCGACTTACACTGACTTTGGTCCAAATAAAGATGAATATAGAGAAGGCGTAATGCGACAAATGAAGGAAAATTTGTTTTCTGTACCTCTGGCTGGTACAGTTGGGTACGGCGCGTTGCAAAGCGTAGGAGAAGATGATGGCCAAAGCGGCAGTTAAGCGCGTAGCGCAAGCAGAGATCAGAGCGGCTAAGAGCTTCTTAGAGAGGCGTGGGTTGAAGTCTAGTGAGATATCCCCCAAAAAGTTCGCTATGGCCGCTAAAGAGCTGGATAAAGGGTTCTCAGATACACTCAAGGTGTTGGCGCGTGAATTGTCTGGAGGCAATGTCTGATGGCTGGCTTTTGGGAAACTTATGCAAAACTGTCTGCGCCACCCATGTACGATCTCAGTGAGGCAGATCCAGAGCAAATCAAAGGCATGGGGCGCACTATGCTAGACAGCGCAACTATTTTGGGTTTGGGCGGTGAGATCGAAGCTGGCGTAAGAGCGCCGTTTAGCGATAAGACTTTTCAAGAGATCGACAGCGAAATCAACAAAGAACAAGCTGCGTACAAAGAAAAATATCCAGCAGAATACACAGCATTTAGTGGTTTGGGTATGCTGCCAACAATTGCAGTTGGCGCTCCAGCGGCTGTAACCAGAATAGTCGGCGGCAAGGTTTTGCCAAATGTTGCGTTTGGAACTGGGGTTGGCGGCTTGAGTGGTTTTGTAGGAGGCACTGGAGAGGGCGAGAGCGCAGATCAGAGGCTACAGACAGGCAAGGAAGAAATAGCACCAATGGCAGTTGGCACAGGCGTTATAACAGCGGCTATGATGGGCGCAATGAAGGCAGCGCCCCCCGTCATTAGGTTTTTTGGTAATATGGCCAATAAGGTTATGGGGCGATGAACCGCGCTAGTTTTGGCGCATTAATGTCTAAAGGAGGACAAAAGATGAAGTATGGCAAAAAGAAAACTTCCAAACCTGTCAAAAAAAAGGTAATGAAGAAAAAGGCAAAGCCTAAAAAGAAAGCGTACTAATGTCAGAAACAAAAGATGTCGAAGTTCATGTTACTGGCGTGTCAATGTCGGGAGCTGTGAAAGATGACAACAAGCGATCTGCTCCAACAGATCAGAAAAAATCTGGAAACAAAACGGCTGGAAATAGCTGAATACATGGTTGATGGTCGGGTGACCGACCTCAACGCATACCATAAAAACGTAGGGATCGCAGAAGGTTTAATGCAAGCCTCTGAGGTTATCCGCGAAACATTGAAAAAATTAAACGAAGAGGATGTATAACGTGTCTCATCAGCATGATCGAATATTTACAGATGAAGAAACCAATGCAACAATTGGATCTCATCAATTACCAATCCCCTTAAATTGGAAAGTTTTAGTTCAGCCTAATCAGGTTAAAACCAAAACAGCAGGCGGTATCTTGCTGCCCGAATCATCCAAAGACAACGAAGAATACCTGACAGCTCACGGCACAGTCTGCGCCTTGGGCGATTTAGCGTATCGTGACAGAGATACAGGCCAGCGATGGCGGTCTGATATTTGTCCAAAGGTTGGTGACCGCGTGACCTATGGTAAATACGCTGGTCAAAAAATTGTTGTAAAAGGCGTCAAGTTCCTTCTGCTAAACGATGATGAAATAACATCGATATTGCCAGACGGTGTTGAAGTCGCAGCATATGTAGGGTGATTGATATGGCAGAAAAGGAACAAATTCTGGAAGAAATCGAAGCCGAAATTCAAAAGGCTAAAGGTGATCCAGAGGAATTTGAAATAGAGGTTGTAGACGAACCTGTACAAGAAGCCAAAGAAGAAGCTAAAGATAAGGCTCAAGAGGCTCAAGAGCAGGATGATGACTATGGACCTAAAGTTCAAAAGCGTATTCAAAAGCTGGTCAGCCAGCGTAGAGATGCTGAAATCCAAGCTAGGCAAACTCAGGAGCAAAATGCACAGCTCCAAAAACGCCTTGAAAGATTGGAGCAAGGATCTCAAAAATCGGCTGAACAAGCGTTTAACCAGCGTTATAACCAAACTAAAGCAGCTCTTGAACAGGCTGTGGAAGAAGGTGACACGAAATCGCAAGTAGCTTTTCAAGAGCAAATGGCCGACATGCGAGCGGCTATGCGTATCGCAGAAATGCAAAAGCAACAAAGTCAGCAACGTGCTGCTGCATCGCCCACAGTTGGCCGCGCACAGCAAGCTGCACAAAATCCAGCCCCACCAAAAGCTATGCAATGGTGGCAGGCAAATAATTGGTTCAATGCCCAAGGCTTTGAGCGAGAAACGGCGGCAGCGCGTTCAATTGATGTCCAACTTGACTTGGAAGGTTTCGACAAAAATTCGGACGAATATTACCACAATTTAAACAGCCGTTTACAAAAAATGTTTCCTGAGTTATCTTCAGGGGCAAGTCCAAGTAAGGCAAGAGCAAAAAGTAGACCACCAGTCGCCCCAACTACAGGCGGTTCTTCCAGTTACAAGGGCAATAGAGTGAGGATGTCGCAAGAACAACTCAGAATGGCTAGAGAACTTGGAATCAATGATGAAAAAGGTCTTAAAAAATACGAAGCCGAAATTCGGCGTCAGCAAAGGAGCCAGTAATGTCTGAGTCAAGAAATGTTCGTGCAAACCAAACTCGAAACTCTGTGCGTGATGAGGAATCTCGTCCTATGACCGCATGGAAACCACCATCACTTTTGGACGCCCCCGAAGCACGTCCCGGCTATGTCCAAAGGTGGGTTGCTACCTCGATTCAGGGTAAGGAAAGCCCAGACAACGTGTACAAACGTATGCGTGAAGGATGGGAACCGCGCCCTGCTGACACTGTGAAAAGTAAGTTGTACCCAACTATCAATCATGGCCAGTGGGCAGGATCAATTGGAATTGAAGGCATGTTGCTTTGCGAAATGCCAGAAGAAATTAATGCTCAAAAGCAAGATTATTATTCTGGTAAAAACGAAGAGCAAAATGAATCGATTGCAGGGGATCTTGATGCGTTAGGACGGCGTAGTGGACAACCAATCTATCAAGAGCGGAAGTCTGAAACCAGTCGTGGTAGATCTCTTTCTGCCGCAAGCGACTAATTAACGCTAAAAGGAGCGAAAAATGGCAAATGCAGATGCAGCCTTTGGGTTTATCCCAGTTCGTCACATGAGCGGTAATGCACCTCGCACTAACCAATACACCATCACAAGTGGTCTTGCAGAAAACATCTTCACAGGTGATCTCTGCGTTCTCACAGCAGATGGGGTTGTTACGCCACACACGGCCACAGAAGCTAACAACATTGGTGTCTTTGCAGGGTGTTCTTACACAGCAAGTGACGGTTCTTACGTCTATAGTGAATACTGGCCATCAGGCACAGTAGCTACTGACATCATCGCATATGTATATGATTGTCCATATACTGTGTTTAAAGTTCAGTCTGCGGGTTCCCCTGCTCAGACCAATATCGGCAACTGTGCTGATGTTGTTGCTGGCGCTGGTTCCACAACGACTGGTCAATCAGGCTTTGAATTGAATGGAACAATGGCGGCTGGTGCTGCTTCTTGTAAAATTCTTTCTTTGGTGGATTCACCAGAGAATGCATTCGGGGCTAACGCTGTCATGGAAGTGCTTATCAATGAGCATCTTCTTAAAGACAGTGCTGGTATCTAAGGAGGGTATGAACAATGGCTATGAATAGAGCAAGTTTTGCTAAAATGCTTGAGCCGGGTCTGAATACTCTTTTCGGACTCGAATATGACAGCTATCCAGCCGAATATGAGGCGGTATTTGAATCAAACACTTCGCAAAAAGCGTTTGAAGAAGATGTTCTCCTCGCAGGCTTTGGAAATGCTCCAACAAAATCAGAGGGTTCTGCGGTTTCGTATGACGCAGCCTCTCAGCAGTGGACTGCGCGTTATCAGCATGAAACAGTCGCTTTGGCTTTCTCAATCACTGAAGAAGCTGAAGAAGATGGCCAGTACGGCTCGATTGCTTCTCGCTATACAAAAGCGTTGGCTCGCTCAATGGCCTCTACTAAAGAGATCAAAGCAGCTAACATTTTGAATACCGCGACAACTGTGAATGGTGGTGACGGCGCTCCTCTTTTGAGCGCAACACACCCAACACAGGCTGGTAATCAGTCTAACATTTTGGCGACACCAGCCGATTTGTCTGAAGTGTCACTTGAAGCAATCCTTATTCAGATTGCTGACATGAAAGATGATCGCGGTCTTCGCGTTGCAGCGCAGGGTACGCAGTTGGTTATTCCAACAGCTTACACTTTTGTTGCAGAGCGTCTGCTGGAATCCCAGCTTCGCACTGCTACTGCTGACAACGATATCAACGCGATTCGTCAAGGCGGGTATCTCCCACAAGGCTACCACATTATGCGCCGTCTAACAGACAGCGACCAGTGGTTTGTCCAAACGGATATTCCTGATGGACTGAAAATGTTCCAACGCTCGCCTATGAAAAAAGGCATGGAAGGTGACTTCGAAACTGGCAACGTGCGCTACAAAGTGCGTGAGCGTTACAGCTTCGGTGCTACTGACTGGCGCGGTATCTTCGGATCACAAGGCGCGTAAATCACCTAACCTCTCTCTCGTTGGGTTTGACTGAGGCGGTCTTCGGATCGCCTCTTTCTTTTTATTTAGATTTAATGTATGTTTTTGAAGAAGGGCATCATATTAGCTTTGTAGACAGGTTCCCGCCCTCCTGACGTTGCATAGACTGCAAAGCGAATCCTTATGCAAAAGGGTACTAAAAATGGCTAACACTACATTTACAGGTCCAGTTACCTCTACCAACGGTTTTATTGGTGACATCATTGTTCCTACTTACACAGTGGCAAACGCTCCATCAGCTTCTGATGCAGGCGCTGGCACACTTGTGTACGTTTCAAACGGCGCAGCAGGCGCAGCAATTTTGGCTTTCTCTGACGGAACAAACTGGAAGCGTTCTGACACTGGTGCTACAATCGCAGCAGCGTAAGGGGGAAGGAACTGATGAGCAGATTTACACCTCCTTCTGAAGAAGAATTAGCAGCGCGGGGAATTGGCAATGCCAAAGTTCGCGCTCGTAACTCAGACGGTACGTTGAAAGCTGACGATCCTTCCACACCTGAAGTCAATGAGGCGTGGACAGAGGCTCCCGTTAAGAAAAAACGTGGCCGTCCTGCCAAGAAAAAGGAATAGCAAATGGCTGACATTGTATCAGTAAAAAAGCTAAGTGATAGCACCAGAGAGGCAGTCTTCGCTTTCCAATATCAATATGTTGATACTGGCGACGAAAGTGCTGTTCTCAAGATTGATGTTTCTACACTTGCTCCAAACGCGAATGGCGCACCTTGTACGGCTGTTCGCATCATCGAAGGTTGGTGGGTCATTAAAAGCATGACCGTGCGGATCTTGGCAGATGCTGACGTAGACGTAATATTGATGAATATTGGTGATGACGATATTGGTTATCACGATTTCTCAAGGTTTGGTGGCCTTCCATCCACGAAGTCGTATGGCACAAACCCAACTGGGGATGTGAAATTTACGACTGATGGAGCTGGGGCAGTAGGGGATTCATATCAACTGGTTCTAAGGGTAATCAAAGAATACTAGGAGTTTTCGATGGCGACTTCAGGAACAGTAGCATTTCGACCAAATGTTGAAGAAATAATAACTGAAGCATTTGAGCGTTGCGGTATTGATACCCAAACACAAACTGGCGACAAGGCTGTGTCTGCACGGCGCAGCCTTAACCTACTCTTCGCTGAGTGGGCAAACAGAGGCATTAACTACTGGGCAGTCGATCAGCAAACACTCACACTGGTAAAGGGTACAGCGGCTTATGAGCTACCTGTGGGAACAATCGATCTAATAAGCGCAGTAATACGCGATAGCTCTGGCACAGATACTTCTGATCAAATCATTAACCGCGTATCTATTTCTGATTACAACCAACTGCCAAACAAAGATTCTAGCGGCAAGCCAAGCCAATATATGCTCGACAAGCAATATACGCCAAAAGCATACTTCTGGTCAGTTCCAGATAAAACAACATATAGTATGGTTTATTGGGCGATTAGGCAGCTTGAAGATGTCACAGCATCCAATCAAGACGCAGATATTCCATATCGTTGGAATGAATGCATCTGCGCTGGCCTAGCAAGCAAACTGGCAATGAAATTCGCAATTGAAAAGTTCACAATGTTAAACGAAATGTATGAACGTGCATTTAGTTTTGCAGCAGCTTCAGATAATGACGGTGTATCTCTGAGGGTTCAGCCCACTGCGCTGAATTTATATTAATGGCAAAATACGCAAGAGGCAAAAAATCCCAAGCGATAAGCGACAGAGGTGGCCTAAAGGTTCCATATACGGATCTTATGACCACTTGGGATGGCCTTCGCGTATCACCAGATGACTGGGAGCCAAAACAGCCACAACTAACGCCTGCTAAGAATGTTGTTGATGCGACAGCATTGTTTAACCCGCGTCCAGATAATGATCCTGAAAATGCAACTGTATTTATAGGATACAACTTCGACATCTTTACACCTGTCCAAGATCGCCCTCCAGTGGGCGTACACGGCCTTGGAGCAGTTTCGCATGGGTCTGTGGTGGAAATGGAGGCTTCGGTTGATGGTGTGGCTGGTACGGGCGCTGTGGGTACTGTCTATCCAAACCCTGCTATCAATCCAGCAGTCGGTACAGGCGCAATTGGTAATTATCAAATTGTCATATCCACAGATGTAAACGTCACCAGTGTTATTGGCACAGGCGCTTTGGGCGACTTGGTCTTTGCCACTGTTGCTACTGGAGTGGCTGGTGCAGGCGCGATTGGAACTGAGGTTCTAGAAGCAGAGCAAGTAGCAACAGGCGTAGCTGGCACAGGCGCTATTGATTTCGGAACTGTAGAATCTGAAATAACAGAAAGCGGCGTTGCTGGAACAGGCGCGATAAATATAGATACAGCCGTTTCTGAAATAACTGAAACTGGCGTTGCTGGCATTGGATCTGTTCATGTAATTGGAACTGGAGCTGGTAGTGACTTTAACATTATTGTTGGCCCAGTCACTGGTCTTGGCGGCGTAGGGTCAATCGGTGATAATACTGATACAGATGCTGTTGCAGAAATAACTGAAACAGGCGTGGCAGGCACAGGTGCAATAGGTGATGGAACTTCTGTGGATGTCGCAGTTGGATGGGGCAACAATGCTTGGAGTAACGGAACATGGGGTAATGGGCTATGAATTATACGCAGCTAAAAGCTAACATCGAAAACTTTCTAGAAGATGACAGCGCAGAGCTGACTACTTCCATTGATCAAATCATAGCACAGGCCGAAGAGATGATCTTTCAGCGCCTCCCTAACTTGCCTTGCTTTAGGAACAACGCATCAGCAGCACTGGTTCAAGGCACAACAGATTATACTGTGCCATCTGCGAGAATGATCAGACAAGTTTCTGTCATTACTGCAAATGTAACGTCATACTTAAATCACAGAGTAGATTCATATCTGCGTGATTATTGGCCAAACGCCACAACTCAAGGCGTTCCAGAAATGTATAGCACAAAAACAGCGGCGATTGGCGGCACAACTTTTACTGTTGCACCCACCCCAGACGCAACAACATCAACCTATCAAGTTGATTATATCGCCCCAGCAACAGGTTTAAGTTCAAGTAACACAAACACTTGGATTGGAGATAACGCAGAGAATGTGTTATTATCGGCGTGTCTTTACGAAGCATCAGCTTTCTTGAAAGCTGGAGAAACTTTAGCACTTTATAAGACACAATTTGACGAAGCAGTGCAATTATTTGTACAAGAGATGCAGCGAGACTACGCAGCAGAATATAACGGAGGCTTATAATGGCTATTACTCAAGCAATGTGTACAAGTTTTAAAGAAGACTTGTTTCAAAAAGAACAGGATCTGGATTCAGATACTATTAGGATTGCGCTGTATACTTCATCAGCAAATCTAGATGCGACAACAACAGCATATACAGCTACTGGCGAAGTTGCGGATGGCAATGGATACACGACAACAGGTGAGGTTCTTACCAACCCAGTGATTGGCACAAGTGGCACAACAGCGTATGTTGATTTTGATAACCCAGAGTGGGCATCAGCATCATTCACAACGGCTGGCGCTTTGATCTATAACGACACAACGGCAGGCAACAATGCCATCGCAGTCTTAAACTTCGGCGGTGACTTTACAGTTACGTCAGGCACATTCCGCATTGTGTTCCCAACACCCGGCGCGGCTGGCTTGATCCGCATCGACTAATAACAAAAGGATAGTACAACATGGCTAGTACCTATGAAAATGACCTTCGCCTCGAAGAAATGGCCACAGGGGAGAACTCTGGCTCATGGGGTACGAAGACCAATAATAACCTCGAACTGGTTGCTGACGCCTTTAGTTATGGCACAGAAATCATTGCTAACGCAGATACTGCGATTACCATCGCAGATGGCGTGGCTGACGCTGCGCGTTCTCTCGCTCTAAAAATAACTTCTAGTGAAAACTTAACAACAACTAGAGTTATAACTTTAGGTCCAAACACTGTCAGCAAAGTTTGGATCATTGAAAACAGTACAAGTGGTGGCCAGATACTTACGATCAGCGCAGGCTCTGGATCTAATATTACTTTGGCCAATGGCACAACCAAGATTATTGCGACAGATGGTATTGGCGCTGGATCTAATGTTGTTGAGCTGACGCAAGATTTAGCAATTGCTGATTTGTCGGTTGATGGAATTTTAAGCCTTGCAGATGGAACTAACTCAGCCCCATCTCTAACAAACACTGGTGATACAAACACAGGCTTGTATTTTCCAGCGGCTGACGAAGTTGGCATTACTGTTGGCGGTACGCAAGTTTTTAAAGCAGACAGCACAGGCGTTGACATAACTGGCACTATTAATGGTGATGACATAATATTGTCAGATGCAGATGCGCCTAGCATTACACTAACAGACACTACCAATACGCTGACAACACTTATTCAAAGTGGAAATTCTACGGCTATTATTGGAACGACAACTGACCATGATTTGCGGATACAACGTAATGGCTCAGATATTATTGACGTATTATCTAATGGAATTGACATCACTGGTGGGGGAGTAGGTGTTCAAATAACAGGAGCAAATACTTCAACTGGTGTTAATAATGCTTTAAGATTTAAAGACACAGACACTGGTGTTGTTGCCGATCAAGTTATTGGTCGCATTGAAATGGAAACTGCGGATGCTAGTAACCCCGGTGTGAACCTTCAAATAGACGGTATATATGGTGGTAGTGGTGCAGGGTCTGAGCTTGTTATTAAGACAGGTGTGGCAGGTTCTCTTGAAAACCGTTTGTTTATCCAAGATGCTGCAACTATTGTTAATGATGATGCTGGTGACAACGATTTTGTAGTTAGAACATCTAATAGCAGTGCAACTTTCTATATAAATGGTCAATACGATGGTGTAGGGATTCACAGTTCGTCACCCACATCTTATGCAAATGCACAGGCTGTTTTGTATATAGAAGATAATACAAATCCTGCACTTGGTATTAGTGACACTGGACAAGCAAGAGATTGGTGGATTGTTGGCTTTGGAGATGGTTTAGGTATTAGGTATGCTGATGGAAGCAATACAGGTAGTGCTTCTAATACAGTTCCTGCAATGTTTTTCAAAAATACAGGGTTTGTTGGTGTTGGTGATACAGGTGCGCCTTTAGCTGGCTTGCATCTTTCTGATGGCACAAATGCAGGTTCTCCACAAAATGCTAGTCGTGCTGCAACTCTTATGATTGATGCTGGTGCTACAGCCTCTGCTGATTTGCAGTTTATGGTTCGTCAGGGATACAACAGTCACATATTTTTTGGAGATGCATCCGATCCAAATGTCGGCATGATGTATTACGATCATAGTGCTAACCACATGAATTTCGTTGTCAATACGTCAACGGCTTTAACCATTGACGATCAAGGTGACGTTGGCATTGGCAATACGGACCCGACTTCACGTTTGGTAATTGAAAAAGAATCTGCTCGTACTAATGACGCAGAAAATATGATTCGGATAGTACATAATACCAGTGGTACTTCAGCAGTAGGTTTTGGTTCAAAGATACTTTTTGCTGGCGAACGTTCTAATGGCACATTGCAAAACATGGGTAGAATTGGTTTTGTAGCAGATGTAAATACCGCATCAAATTTAAGTTCTGCTCTTATACTGGAACCTGCATCTAATGGTACTCCTTTTGAAGGCATGAGAATTTCATCATCAGGAAACGTGGGAATCGGAGAACAAGACCCAGACAGTACCCTTCAACTTTCCAACTCGTCCTCTGTTCCATCCTTTACCCTTGGAAGAACGCCTTATAGTTCACACGGTAATCTCACTATCGGCGGCACAGGCACAGGCCATATAACTAGCAATATGGACGAAGCTGGAGATTCAACCGTTAATGTCAGGGCATCAAGGGTAGCAGTTGGAAATGGGGAGATTGAAATCCAAAACAGCCCCCAGACAGCAGTAGGTTCTGCTCGAACTTTCACAACCCGTCTGAGGGTTGACGAATACGGTGGTCTGACGATTGCATCGGTAAATGCGACTGCTGCCGTATTCGGTGGAACTAACGTAGTAAACGGAATTACCGCGGTTCCTTCTCCTGCTGGAACTCCTTTTGTTCTTGGGCGTGATACAGGAACGACTCGTTCAGCACACTTTGGTGGAAACCTAAAGTTCGACAGTGGTTATGGCATCGACTTCTCTGCTACTGGCGATGGCACTGGTACTGTGTCATCTGAACTTCTGGATGACTACGAAGAAGGGACTTGGACACCTGTTGTGTATGACACAAACACAAGCGGTCATGTATTAACGCTCAACAGTATTATTGGGAAATACAAGAAAATTGGAAGCTGGGTAAATTGCACCCTTCAAGTTGGTAGAAATGACGCCACATCTTTATCAGGTGTTATCACTATTACCAACTTACCTTTTACTGTTGCAGCGCAAGGTTCCGTAACAGGCGGCACATTTTGGTTAGATAACTCATCAAGTGACAGAATTGGGGTTATTTATGTGGTTCCTAGTGCGGATAGATTTTACCTTTTATCAGACCATGCTGTAAACAATTACCTTTTAATGTCTGAGTGGCAAAATAGCCGTCCTATTTATCTTCAAGTATCATACAATTCAGCATAACCCACTGCATAGCATTGGGTCGGACAGTCCAACCATCAAAGGAGATAAACGATGGCACTAGAAAAATTAGTTAAAAACGACAAGATCGAAACGATCTTAAATGACGAGTGGGAGTTTTCCACGGTACAGGTTCGCACTGCGACGATCATTCGGGAAGACGGCACAGACTTGAGCCGCTCGTTCAATCGTCATGTGGTAATGCCTGATGCTGACGTAACGCAGGAAGGCGCGGATGTACAAGCAATCTGCAACGCCGTATTCACACAAACGTGCAAGGACAACTACCAAGCGTTCCTTGATTCACAGGAGACACCATAATGGCTTTAACATACACATGGAAAATTTCAACGTGCGATTATAATGTTGCTACAGGTGGGATAGATCACGTTCATTGGAGATGTGTTGCTTCTGAAGGTGATATTGCGCTTACTACAATGGGTGTCGCCAAACTAGAGTGTGATGCTTCTGCTTCTGACTTTATACCTTATGCTGATGTAACAGAAAACAACGCATTGAATTGGGTATGGGAAAGCCTACGGGAGGGCGAAGAAACCGCTACTCAAGCGAAAGACAGAGTTGAAGCTAATCTTTCAACAAGAGTTGCTGAAAAGCAAAATCCAACGGAGTCACAAGGCTTGCCTTGGGCATCTTAATTTTAACTTAACAAAAGGAGATCACGATGGCAGAGAAACAAACAAAAACCGTCACGATCAACGGCACAGACTACACTGAAGACCAACTGACGGATCAGCAGAAGGTGATGATTAACCACATAGGTGATCTGGACCGGAAAATGGGTTCGGCGCAGTTCAATCTGGATCAACTGCAAGTCGGCAAGCAAGCCTTTGTGGATATGTTGACAAAGTCTTTAGAAGAGCCAGCAAAGGAAGCTGCTGAATAATGGAAATGGACGCGCTTATTAATGTCGCTTTAACCGCAGCGATAGGTGGAATTGGGTGGTGGCTGAAGGCCCAACACAGCGAACTTGGGCGCGTTCAAATTCTCTTGAATAAAACAAGAGAAGAAATGGCGAAGGAATACGTCAATAAACTAGATGGCGCGTCAACTATGAGTCAAATTGTAGCGCGTTTTGATCGCTTGGAGGAAAAGATCGACCGTCTAATGGAGAGGTAAGGAGCCTTCCTATAGCATGATTGAAGTTTTGGCCCTAGCAGGAGCTGTCACTAAAATAGCAAGTGGCATTAGCTCTGCCGTTCAAGCTGGTAAAGACATGAACAGTCTTATGCCACATTTTGGAAAATTAGCAAAATTAGAAGCCGACATAGCTATTGCAGAATCTGGCAAACATAAAGGGCCATTGGGCCGATTAGCGTCTTCTGAACAAGAAGGCTTTGCCATTGCTCAAGCAAAAATGGCGCACAAAGAAGCTATGGAAACTCTTCGCAGCCATTGCCGCTTATATGGGCCACCGGGCATGTGGGATTTGGTGGTTCGTGAGCAAGCCGAAGCAAGAAAACGGCAGAAAGAAGCATTAGAAGCTCAAGCTGCTGCTAGAGACAGGTTGTTCTGGGGTATTTCTTTATGTCTAGGGGTTTTGGTTTTTCTTGGTGGAACTGCTGCAATGATCTGGGGTGTGGATAAGTTGGCGAATGGGTGACGTTATACAAGAATAGATTAGGAAAATACGTTGTATGTGACAAAGCTGGAAAAATTGTTATAATAACGCACCACAGCGGAATAGCAAAGGCGTGGTTAGAGAAAGGAGAGCGTGATGGC
>Ga0222716_10003260_pt1 | contig 12985 bp, 19 predicted proteins | sample C33_13DmetaG_FD_165044 | JGI IMG/M metagenome (GOLD analysis project Ga0222716, IMG submission 165044) | Estuarine water microbial communities from San Francisco Bay, California, United States - C33_13D | ecosystem: Environmental > Aquatic > Marine > Unclassified | place: USA: California... | reverse complement strand
GACGATGAAGAAGATGTTCATTGTGGACATTGTGAAGGAGAGGGTTTCGTTTCAGGTGACTTCGAGGATCTCGACTATGAACCTGACACCAGTGTGGGTGGATTTGTTTGTATGCCCCCAGAAATTGCTGGTAGTTCTACGTTTTGTTTCGATGGCAGCGACGAAGGTGTTGCAAACTTCAAGGCAATCATTCCTCTCATTGAGGAGAGTGGTTGTAAAGTAAATTGGAATGGCAGTGGCGACACCCGCCCTGATATTAGTTGGGAGTATTGATATGATAGCAAAAGAAGATGTGATGTCTTATGAAGATAAGATTGCCAAGGTGCTCAAGGTTTATGGGGACGTTGAACAGTCGTGGAGAAATGGTAAAATTTCCCTCTTTACATTGAACGATTTATCTGATATACTAGACGAGTATACGGATATGATTGAGGAAAGAATGTGATCCACCCCGAAAGTTGTCTAGACACCCTTGCGCGTTTCGAAGATGACTCCATCGATGTTGTAATAACATCTCCACCTTACAACATGCGTCGAAGAGTTTCGAATGGTAAACTCATTTCTCGTGGCAACGACACTCCAAAGAACGTTGCCAAGTACAGTGAGTTCACGGACGATCTACCCACCGAAGAATACTTGGAGTTTCATTCGAAAGTTCTAACCGAATGTCTCCGAGTTTCTAATCGAGTCTTTTACAACATTGCTGTTGTTGCCGGTAGTAAGCAAGCATTGTTTCAGATGATAGGCAAGTTTGCTGAGAGTCTAAAAGACATCATCATCTGGGACAAGGGTCACGGCGAACCCGCCATTCAGGAAGGTGTGTTGAATCGTCAGTTCGAATTCATCTTGGTCTTCGAGAAGGACTACCCTATTTCTAGGATGTTTCGAAAAGATGTTTACTTCAAGCGAGGCACACTGTCTGATGTGTGGAAGATTCCCCGTGAGAAGCATGCCAAGGGTCATCAAGCAGTCATGCCAAGCAGGATGGTGAAAACCATACTGGAAAATTTTAGTGCCGAAGGTGACCTTGTGTATGATCCTTTTATGGGTGCAGGAACCACCGCAGTTGTATGCGAGCAGATGAATCGTCGCTGGATTGGTTCTGAGATCAGTGAAGAGTATGTTGCTCTTGCACGTCAAAGAGTTTCAGAAGTAAATACGCTTAATGCGTTTTTTGAATAGGAGAAATAATGCAAGTTTTTGGTTCTTATAAGTATGATTTTAATGGTCGCAAACGTAAACCTAAGAAACCCAAAGGAGAAGTATGTGTCAAGTATGTCCCGCCTAAGTTTTCGGAATACAAACCAAGTTCGTCGTATGCAAGCCAACGTGCGGCAGAGACAGAACGCTACCCATCGCTCCATGCTCCTGCTAAGAAATCGGGAGGAGGCGACAAGCGAGAATCTCCAAAGTACACCGGAGATTTCGTCATCGGGATTGCCACCCTCCACAAAAGTAATGCCGTCCCAGTAAGTAACCCAAAATACGCACGTGAAATTTCGGATATGATCAGTTAATATGAAAAAACCTTCTATTGCAATATATTTTGGTCATGATGCGGCAATCGCAGTAAGTGATCCGCAAAACCATCAAATCGTACAAATAGAAATTGACAAGGTGGCCGGATTTAAACACTATCAACTTCGTCCTCCCAGCCCTCAAGACCAAAGTCCGGAAGAAATCGAAAGATATTATGCTGAACTTGATCACATAATAACCAATATTCTTCATGTGCTTAAACGCGATTTCGGTATTAATAATGACTTCGAACTTATACTTACGAAAAATTATTATTATCGAGCTCCGTATGCTCTTACCTTAAAGTCTTTCACACAACGTCTCAAGCATGAGAAAGTTGTTACCTTAGATCATATTCAACATCATAGATTACATTGTAAATCTTCTTACCTACAATCACCCTTTGATAAAGCAATCATTTTTAGTTTTGATGGGGGAGGGGATGAGGGCACTTCAGCGAGAATGGGGATGGTGAATCAAACTTCCCGGTTCGAGCATCATACGCATATCCCAGTTGGGCGAATTTTTAGTAACGTCTGTCATCAGTTACGTTTCAGTCATACTATTGATGTCAGTCTCGTAGATAAAATGGTTGGCCCTGCCCGAAGTTCTTTTCGATTGGATCATTCAGGTAAAATGATGGGACTCGCATCATACGGAAGTCCTAATGCGGAATCTTTCGAAACTTTTACATGGTTCATAGATAAGATCTTTCCATATTCTCAACAAAATCAGACTGATTTTTGGGATCCCCCTCAGAATGGAAAGTTCAATTGGCAGGCCGACCAATTAATTCTTCACTATGAAAAGAGGTTTGATTTCCCCTTGACCCTAAAGGACGAGATTCTAATCGCAGCAGAAATTCAAACACTCTCAGAAATTATAGTGAAGAAAGAATTCGAAACTCATATATTGCCGATTGCCGAAAAGTATGATAATAACATAGTTCTGTCTGGTGGTTGTGCTATGAACGTTGTCATTAACCAAAAGATTCGGGAATGGTTTCCTCACTTAAATGTATACGTGCCACCTAATCCCGGTGATTCGGGTCTCCCATTAGGAATGTTATCAGAATACTTTCGGGAATCCTTGTTGGGATCAGTCTCGCACCTATCCGATGTTCGGTTACTAGACCTTGAAACTGTACCGAGTATTCTGAAGGAAAGGGGTGCCACAGTCATAACAACCGAAGATCTTCTGACTTCTTTAAATTCTGGGGAAATTGTAGGGTTTATTGATGGTGGTATAGAAATTGGTCCGAGATCTTTATGCCGTCGAAGTATTCTTGCCAGTGCCAAATATGACGGAATGAAAGACAAGATCAATGCTAAAGTGAAGAACCGAGAATGGTTTCGTCCATTCGCACCGGTCACCCGAGATGTTGATGTGAAAAAATATTTTCGCGGGCCCTACACCAACCTACAAACTATGTCTTATTGTTTGGACACTCGGAGTGAGTGGCGAGATACATTGGTTGCCATAAATCATGTAGATAATACCGCACGAGTTCAAGTACTCGAACCATCGGAATCGCCTTTCATATATGATTTGATTAGCAAGATGGAAGAACCCAAAGTTTTATTGAACACTTCGTTCAACGTTGGAGGTAAACCCATTTTAAACACTATGAAAGATGCACTGTGGGTATTGGACAATCGCGATTTAGATCATGTGATCATTGTTCATGAAAATCAATTATGGAAAATTACAAAATAATGTTTAATAATGCAATTGCAAAACTAGTACATGATGTATCAAAAACACATTTTAAAGAACGATCTGGAATGTCGGTATGTGAACTGGGCAACCAAACTTATAAGGGAACAGAGTTTCAGGCAAACTTGCTTGGAGGAAAGTCGGTGAACTCTACCGACCAATTTTATGCAGAGTTTGGATTTGATTCCTATATTGCGATTGATGTAAACTCTAAACTCAATGCAATTCCTATGGACCTTAATTACATTCTGAAAGACCGTAATGATTATCATGAACAATTTGATATGGTTACCAATAATGGAACGGGTGAACATATATTCAATCAAGCATCGGTGTTTGAGAATATTCACAATCTTACAAAAGTGGGTGGGTGGATGTTGCACGTACTACCTTTTCAAAGACAGTGTGACCATGGATTTTTTAATTTCCAACCCAACCTGTTTGCTGCTATTGCAGATCAAAATGATTATGATATCGGCATTTCTTGTATCACCACCTCAATGGCAACACCCCATGTTGATATCTCATTGACGGTTGAACGTCAGACTCGCTTATGTGATGATATTGGTATGTGGCAGTGGGACCCGAAATGGGGCCCAGAGATCGTCTGTGCTTTACAAAAAACCCGTAATGCAGACTTCATGATGCCTTTCCAAGGTCTCTACAAAAAAGATATCGAATCGGACCTTATTCGAAAAAGTTATAAGGTTATTCCGAATTAGTCTAAAAAAGTGTTGACAAAACATGTAAAATGCCTTATAATATGTTCTTAATTAATAAAAAAGGTAATACATTATGAGTCACGAAGTAGAAACAATGGCATACGCTGGTCGAGTTCCATGGCATGGTCTCGGCACTAAAGTTGCAGCAGATCTGACACCTCGTCAGATGCAAGTTGAAGCAGGTCTTGATTGGACTGTCACTAAACGTCCCTCATTTGTTACCTATGACGGTGAGTTGATTGAGACCGGCACTAACGCCCTGTTGCGCGAGTCCGATAACAGTGTCCTTTCCCCGTCCGTTGGTGATGGTTGGGAACCGGTTCAGAACACCGAAGCATTTGACTTTTTCGCTGAGTTCTGTCTTGCCGGTGATATGGAAATGCACACTGCGGGTTCTCTCAAAGGTGGTCAGATTGTGTGGGTTCTTGCCAAAATCAAAGAGTCTTTTGATGTTCTGGGAGAAGATCGAGTTGACAACTACATGTTGTTCTCTAACCCTCATCAGTATGGCAAGTCGCTCAACGTTCGTATGACTCCGGTTCGAGTCGTGTGTAACAATACTCTTACTATGTCTCTGAGTGCCACTTCCAAGAACGAAGCCTCGTTGAATCATCGACGGGCATTCAATGCTGATAGTGTGAAGGATCAGATGGGTCTTGCCCATGAGAAGTTTGAACAGTATCGTGATGCGGCAAAGTTTATGGCAAGCAAGAAAACCTCAGTCGGTGATCTGATTAAGTTCTACAGTACTGTTTTTCCGGCGGCAAACACCAAAGCAAAAGAAGTCAAAGATTATGCGGGTCTCTCGACTACCGCAAAAATGGCATTCGATTCGCTTGAAACTCAACCCGGCGCTGAGTTGGCAATGGGTACTTGGTGGAATGCTCTTAACTCAGTGACTTACGTCACAGATCATAAGTTAGGGCGAAGTGCTGACGCACGTATGACTTCAGCATGGTTCGGTGCGAATCAGGCAAAGAAGTTAAAAGCAACATCTTTAGCAATTGAACTCGCAGAGGTAGCGTAATATGATTATGAAAACTTACAGTACACATAAAGAAATTCCAAGCGCCTTAAAGAAGGTAATTCTGGATGAGACCGGCGGCAAGCTCAAAAATGTCCCCATGGCGATATGTAATGAGATCATTACTGAGTATCATGAGGCAGAGTCGCCGACTTTCTTTGAAGAATTCACCGTCTTTACCATTGAGGCACAGACAAAAGATGGGGAAGAATTGTCCTTCAGTGCAACCTCTGTCGATGAGGCAGACCAAATCATGGATACCCTTATTATGGATCATGACGGTGACCTGAAGGACTTTGTGATGGTGTTACGTCAGAACGATAGGTTGATTCGGGGTTTCGTGCACGGGCAGGTCGTGTATCCGGCACACCAACTTCATGTTGAATCAAATTCACCTTTCAAGAAACGTGCATGAAAATATATCATGTAAAAAGTTACTTTTTTACCCCCGTAAGTCATTGATTTTATTGAGGAAAAAACACCCTTATAAATCAATGGCTTACAACTTGACCCAACCCCCAAAATACAGTATAATAACATTTGTTATTGAGAGTGAGTACTATGATTTATTTGGTTTCCGAAGGTCGCATTAAGAACAAGAAGCATTACATGTCTTTCGCGGAAGATGTGATCAATGAGTTGTTCCCCCGTGAGTTCACTAAGCGTGAAATTATCATCGGGATCAAGTTCTCCACTGTTGTAGGTGCCGGTATATTTGGTCAGGCAGGTATGGGTGATGAAACTGATGAGTTCCTCATCGAGGTAGCAAAAGTCGTGGACGAAGGTGGTATTCGTCCCGTGACTCCTGCTGAGATTGCAAGCACCATCGCCCACGAGTTGGTCCATGTACGCCAGTACATACGTGGTGAGTTGGACGCAGGAATGACTCGATGGAAGGGACAAAACATCCCATACGGTCCCAGAGGAGCACTCAAGATACCTTATCGGACCCAACCTTGGGAAGTAGAAGCATTTTTAAAAGAAATAGAATTAACGGAGTTATTGTGGTAGACGGAAGAATAGAACACGCTAAAATGTGGGCAGGAATGCACCACAAAGGGCAGATTAGGAAGTACACCGGAGAACCCTACATTGAGCACCCTCTGGCGGTTGCTGAGACGGTTAAGGAGCATGGGTTAAGTGGAGAGGCAATAGTTGCGGCAATCCTACACGACACTGTAGAAGACACTGGGGCAACCATGGAGGACGTTGAGGAGTTGTTTGGAACGAAGGTTGCCGAATATGTTTGGTACCTGACCAAACCCCCCGAATATGTAGGAAACCGTGAGTTGCGAAAGACTCTTGATCGCAACCGCCTCTCAGAGGCTCCTGAAGAGGTGAAGATCATTAAGTTCTTTGACGTATACCACAATGCCGGATCAATTAAAGAGCACGACATCGACTTCTGGAACACGTGGCGGCATGAAATGGCACTGCTTTTCCTTGCCATGGATGTACACAGTATCGAATCTATAACGTCAAAATACAAAGAGTTTATAGGTTCCTTATAATGAATATCTGGAATATAACGTATTCCAAAATTTCATCAAAAAACGCTTGAAATTTGACTCAAAACCTGTCATAATATGTTTTTAATCAATGAGAGATCGAACTATGTCTTACTTAATTCACCAGTTTCACATGTCAGAAGAAGCCCGAGACCACTTGAATTCAGTTGGTTGGGATGGTGACTTCGGCGAGTTTCCTGAGATTGTAATCCACCGTGATGTCAAGTTCATGGGTGGTTCTAAGCACTATGAATCTTGGATGGAGGAGCACTTCACCTCAGTAGCACGTGTCACCGGTGTTGATACCCTTGAAGATGTATTTCATGTCGGTAACGGTTACGGACCTGAAGGGTCTTGCATTCAGAAGTTCACTCGAATGCATTCGGTTTCTGTTGGTGATATCGTTGTCAACGAGAAGTGTGGTACTGCATGGATGGTTGATGGTGAGGGTTGGTCTAACGTTGATTTTGGGAAGGAGTTCTAAATGTATGTCTGCATTTGCAATGCGATTACTCAAAAAATGCTCGCAGAGAATTCGTTTCTCATGGCAAAAGTGGGTAGCAAGTGCGGAAAGTGTATCGAAGATAACGTGTTTGACGGTGAACGAATGACACATTTTGTTAACACGCCATCGGAGGCGAAAACTGCTACTAACTGCTATGACTCCGATGGCAATCTTTTAGTTCTATAAGGAAATAAATATGATTAATGTAATACGTGCTATTGGTTGTTCAAATGATGCATCTTTTGAAGTAGTAGAAAAATTCGAGAACTTCAAAGATGCTTCGGTAAGGACACTCTATACTTTTGTGAAAGAGTATGCAATCGAGGTTGCCAAAGAACGTCAGGAAAGTACGATGGGACATGCTTTCCCTTTGGTTGAGATGGTTGAAGATTCGAATGGATTGCCAATTGCTCAGGTCTGGGAAAACCAGAAAATTAAAGAAAAAATATTCTGCGAAACGATATCATCATAAGGAATAATATGAAAGTTCAATTTGAAAATATGTGGAAGTTGGGAGATGAGTTTTACCTCCTTCCAAGTTTATCTGTGGTCATTTCGGGTGGAAGATATTTCTTCTATGCGATAGAGTTTTCCTTCCTTACTCATCGGTTTGTGGTGTCAAAATCTCATGCCGACTAATGTACCCTCCCCTTGTATAGGAGTGTGTGTCTTAGAGCCTAAATGGAATGCGTATTGTGTTGGTTGCTTTCGGATGGAAATTGAAATACTTAATTGGAGAGAATACGACGACGAAGAAAAGTCAATGATCATTCGACGCATAGAAGATCTGCGAAAGGAGGATCCTAAAGACTATCCGAAGTATAAATAGTTCTATCATACGTTCAGATAAAGGGAATCGATGAATAAATTTAATACTTTTCTTGCCGAAGCAATTAAAGCAGAGGATTATGAAGCATCTATCGTAATGGGGTTTTATGAACTCACTGGTAGACCAATCACATCAGACCCCTTGAAATATGGTATTGCTCCCAAAGTCTTTGATGCGATTAATGACAGTCCGGTGGCGCTTGCTGCCGGACGTAATATTGCAGGATATGTTCTAAAAAAATATCCTAGACTCAAGAATAACGAGGGTGAACAATATGGTCGGGCAAAAGCATCGTTAACTTCGTTCTGGAAATCTTTCGGTGCATCTGACGTTACTCCTAAGACAGACGTTTTGATCGGAGATATGAGGTTCTCGGTTAAAGTCGGTCTTGCCCAATTGATGTCCGGAGGTAAAGCAGAATCTACTGCCACCTTCGAGGCAGCCACCAAGAACTCTAATCCTGAGTTAAAACAATCCGCCCAATACAAAGCAACCACGGATGTTCTGGAAGGATTCGTGAAGAATACCCTTGCCCCAACCCAACTACGTCCCCTGATTAAATCCGGTACCAATGAGGTAGTCAATAAGGCAGAGATTGCCCATAAAGCATGTATGGTTGAACTCAACAAATTGTTTGCTGAGTCGAAATCGTTTAAGATTGAATTTGCACGAGAAGCAATGTCTGGGTATGAAAAGTTCGGTAGAACTAATAATGCGGCCGCAGAATGGATGTTAGTTGCCAATGCAGATGGTTCACAGGTTGCAATCCATTCAGTAGATGACGATGATTATTGCATGAAAATTGCTAACTCTATGCGTTTGCAAGCACGATTCAAGACCTCTTCACGTAAACTAAAAGGTGTAAAGACTGGGGAGTATAACTTCTGGTCTGTCATAAGTTTGATTGTTGACTCTATGCAAGGTTCTGAAGATCTTAAAGAGAGTATCGAACTACAAGAATTGAAACTATTAAAAATTATTCGTGGATGGATGACCGGCACTTGGAGAAAGGTTACTGCCTTCTTTAAGAAAAGTGTTTCTCAACTTAAAAGTTTCCTCGGTTTTGAGGTGGATGTCAATCACAAAACTAAGATAAAATTCTGATGATTGAATTCCTTTCCTTTAATGAATCTCTTAACAATCCTTATAGTGCCACTCTACGCCAAGTGAATGGCGAGAGATATCAATCAACGTTCAAAGTGGACGATGGTTCAAGCGTGACTGTGGATTTTAAAGGTGACGAACATATTGACGATTACGATCATTTAGATTGGACTATCTCGTTTTCTCGTAACGGAAGTCAAGCAACTACCGGTGAAGGTGATGCTTTACGTATCATTGCAACTGTAATGAAAATGATCAAAGAATTTGTTAAGAAGGAAGACCCTAAATACATGACTCTATCTGCCGCTAAAGAACAACGGGCAGGTCAGAAGAAAATGATCAAGCAGATGCAAGGCCGAGAAAAAGTGTATAATCGATTGGTTAAAAACTCCGTTGGATCAAAATATAAGGTCACCTCGGATACAGGTTCTAGCGGTACCATCTGGTACATAAGTAAGGTGCGACGATAATGCTAAGTTTTTCCGATTCACTGTTTCTTCAAGAAGCAAAGAATACTCATATGACACACATTGAGGATAAGGTTCTTTATGGTGGGGTTAGCGGTGTTCGTCAAGCAATCTTTGCTCTCAGGGACATGCGAGACATGCTCGGTGGTTCTGGTGGATCAGTATCGGTTAAATGGGATGGTGCACCCGCAGTTTTTGCAGGAACAGATCCTCGTGATGGGCAATTCTTTGTCGCAAAGAAAGGTATCTTCAATAAAAACCCCAAAGTCTACAAGACTGATGCCGAAATCGACGATGATACTTCGGGTGATTTGAACAAGAAATTAAAACTGGCGCTCAAGCATCTACCATCATTAGGCATCAAAGGTGTGATTCAAGGTGATTTTCTGTTTGATTCATCTGAACTCAAGACCAAGAAGATAGATGGCAAACAGTATGTTACATTTCATCCCAATACCATTGTCTATGCTGTTCCCGCAGAACAATCCGCGACTATTAAGAAAGCAAAGATGGGTATCGTGTGGCACACTACGTACACTGGTAGGACATTTGAGTCTATGAGTGCATCGTTTGGCGTTGATGTGTCTAAACTAAACAAATCTAGTGCGGTGTGGTCACAAGATGCCTTTCTTCGTGATGTCACCAACGCGACTATGACTAAAAGGGAGACCGCAGATGTTCAAAAAACTTTATCACAAATTGGAGTTCTTTTCAATTCTATTAGCGGGACGACATTACGAACACTGGAAGGAAACCAAGTCCTCGCACAACACATTGAAACCTTTAACAACACCTTCGTCAGAGCAGGACAAATGCCAGGAAACTCAACAGTCCATGCCAAAAAATTAATTGCGTGGATCACCAAGAAATACAAGAAAGAAATAGATGCACGAAAGACCGCAAAAGGCAAAGGAGCCCAGCAAGCCAAACTTGATGCTCTCCTGTCGTTTTTCTCACCCGAGAATACAGAAAACTTAATAAAAATGTTCGAATTGCAAAAGTTAATAGTAATTGCGAAATTGAAACTTATAAATAAACTTAATCAATTGCAAAATATTGACACTTTTGTTAAGACCAGTAAAGGTTATAAAGTAACAGGTGCAGAAGGTTATGTTGCAATTGATAGAATTGGTGGTGATGCAGTGAAACTTGTTGACCGTATGGAATTTTCATACAACAACTTTTCACCCGATATTGTTAAGGGATGGGATAACCAAGCAAGGAACTAGGGATGGGATCGTTTAAAGATTTTATGAACCGCATAGGAGAATCCTCCTGTTCATGCGGTTGTGACAGTTGTGGTAATTGTGAATGCGACAACTGTACCACCACCAGCAAACAAACCGCAGACGAAGCACTAGACTTTCGTCAACGTAGACAGCGTTCTATTTCCATGAAAAAGAACAAGGCAAAGTTGGCAATGGGTCGTAGACGAGCAATGAGTAAGGCAGCATCCAAAGACGTATTGATGAAACGAGCAAGACGAGCTGCGATTAAACAATTATTTACTAAGTTCTCAAAGGGGAAAAGTAAAGACGATCTTCCTGCTTCACGTAGACAAGAAATAGAAAAACGTATAGGTAAAATGAAACCTAAAGTAGATCGCATTGCAAAAAGGTCGATGAAAGATATCCGCAAGCGAGAAAAAGAACGTAAAATGCAAAAACCTACAACGGGTCAATCATAATGTCATTATCTTTTAAACAATATCTAGTTGAAGAAGAAAGAGAAGCATTTTTTACATTTGGGAGGATGAATCCTCCCACTATCGGACATGGTAAACTCATGAACGTGTTGTCCACTAAGGCAGGACGTAATCCTTATAAGGTTTATTTGTCACATTCTCAAGATGCTAAAAAGAATCCTCTCACCTACGAACAAAAAGTAAAACATACTCGAAAGATGTTTCCGAAGCATGCTCGTAGCGTAATGCTGAATAAAAAAGTTAAGAGTGTTTTCGATGTTGCCACAAGTTTATATGACCAAGGATTCAAGAAGATTACCATGGTGGTTGGTGCAGATCGTACCACAGAATTTCAGACTCTTCTTAACAAATATAATAGTGTTAAGGGTAGGCACGGGTTTTACAATTTCCAACGAATCAGTGTAGTCTCTGCCGGTGATCGTGATCCGGATGCCGAAGGCGTTGAGGGTATGAGTGCAAGTAAACAACGTGCTAATGCTGAAGCAAACGACTACACTACATTCTCACAGGGCATTCCCAACACAATGAAGAATGCAGATGCTCGACGTTTGTTTAATGACGTAAGATCTGGAATGGGATTGAAAGAACAAGCATCATTCACTCGCCATTTAGACTTAGGTAAACACAGCGAGACGCGTGAAAAGTATGTTGCTGGTGAACTATTCGAACCCGGAGATCGTGTCCTTGTTAAAGAATCGAACCAAAGAGGATATATCTATCGATTAGGTTCTAATTATGTTATCGTTGCATTAGACGAAGGCAAGGTTTCTCGTCAATGGCTTGATGGTATTGTTAAAGAAGAAAAGATAGAACAACCTGAATGGGGCACACCCGCTTCGACTAAACGCGCGAAGAAATTTACTCCCGGTGAAGCAGTCGATCCGATTAACGTTGCCAAACAAAAGATAGATCGAGAGAAAGCAGCAGATTCTCGCAAGCATGATGCTGCTATGGATCGGGCAAGAATTTTGAAAGTGCGTCAAAAGAATCGGCAGTCCGATGGCAAAACGAAAAAGAATATCGAAGGATTTGACCCTAGAAGTATGGTTACCCTTAGAAAACAAAATAAAGAAAGATATAAATAGACTTATGATAAATTTTAAAGAGTCCCTAAAATTACGTCAAAAAGATGTTAAACCTGCCGCTAAAATTATGGCGTCTCAACATATTGAGAAGGGTAACTTCAAGAAGACGTTAGATCTTTTAAAGTTTTTAGGTAAGAAAGTAAATGTAGATAAGTCTACTGAAGGAAGCAGTAAAGCACTTTGGACAATAGAGGCAACAATGAAAGATAGTACGACAATAAATGAGTTGACCACAGTAGACCGAGAAAAGTTGGTCAAAATGTTTGACAAATTGAAAAAAGGTTCTACCGTCAAAATCAAGTCTAATGACTCCATCAAGAAGGGTGATGACTACATTGAATTTGTTGTTAAATCAAAGAGTACAGTTCGTAGGGGTGAAGTAGAAAAGATTACCCTTGCTAACAAAGGAAATCCAACCGGTGTAAAAAGATTCTTATACAAAAGAGTTGATACTTCGATGGTATCGTTTGCCGTTGGTGACATGGCAGCCTCTATTGTAGATATTAAAGAGTCAGTCAATGAAGATGATGATCCGTGTTGGGATTCTCATAAGCAAATAGGTATGAAGAAGAAGGGAGGTAAAATGGTTCCTAATTGTGTGCCTAAAACAGAAGAGATCTTAACAAAAGCGGCACGAAGAGACAAGGATGCTAAGAAAGCAGTCAAGACACTGAAAGATATCCGTAAGGGTAAGTATAAAGGTGTCAAGATGGCAAACGAAAAAGCGAAAACCGGACTTGCGACTGGACAGTCTACGGTAGACTATGAAAATAGTATTCAGAAACTTATGAAGACTTTGGAG
>Ga0222716_10003256_pt1 | contig 12996 bp, 18 predicted proteins | sample C33_13DmetaG_FD_165044 | JGI IMG/M metagenome (GOLD analysis project Ga0222716, IMG submission 165044) | Estuarine water microbial communities from San Francisco Bay, California, United States - C33_13D | ecosystem: Environmental > Aquatic > Marine > Unclassified | place: USA: California... | reverse complement strand
TTTATCTACTTCTATAAACCATTTATCCATTTGATAGTGATTTTCTCTTCTGTGGAGTGTAACTAACACCTTATTTGTATATTCGCATTTATCTTTATATGGTAATAAATTATCTAACACTGTATTTCCTACTACATTACACTCTCCTTTTACCTTTTCATTTACTAAATTTTCTTTAGATAGGTCTGTGGGGCAAAAATTAACATCTGCTAACCTAGCTATCATTTGTCTGTATCCTTCTTCAGGATAAGGATGATTTAAATCATAGCTCCTAAGACCCGCTTCTAAGTAATAAATTTTCTTTTTTCTATTAAAAGCAGCCACAGCACAAGCAAAGGCAGATGCTGTATCTCCCTGTATTAATACTGAATTAAATTTTCCTTTTGGGAATTGCAAAAGGCAATCACTAATTAATTGGTCTAATCTATTAGGATTATCTCTAATAGTTATTTTATAATCTACCTTTAAGTTTTTAAGTAAATCAGGGTGTTGTCCCGTAAATAAAAGTTGGTAATTGTCTAATACCTTTATTAAAGGTTGTATTTTTAACCATTCGGGCCGTGTTCCAAAACAAAGTAATATCATTATTTTAATTTTATAGTTAACCAACATTTATTATTTCCATGCCTCCATGTTTTTCTACCGGATTCAAAAAGGATATCATAATCTTTAAATGTGGAATTTAGTTCATTTTCAAAAGAGGGGTAATGGAAAACATCATCTATGTGTATAATTGTCTTATCTTTAACATTATCTTTAAAGATTTGGTACCAATATTTTCGTAATTCCCCATCAGGTCCATCAACAATGACTATATCATATTTTTCACTACTTGGGATAGATAACTTTCTACTAATTAAATCTTTTTTATAATACAATCTAACGTCAATACCCTTATGGTTAGGTGCCCATTTGGGGTTATCTTCATAAGTAACATAATTTACCTTATCATACTTAGTTTTAAATGCTTCATATAGTTTCACTGTAGTGATACCTGCCCCAAACTCTAAAACACTAATATTATCTTTATTAGGTAAAGACTCACCAATCTGTTTAACTTGTAAGGGTGTCATAGCGTTAGTTCCATTAACTAATCCTAAATTTTCAAAAATATTTACCATACGCAAACTTTATTACTTTTTTTATTTAAATACCCCCTGTTATTCCCAACAACCCAGGGGTTGATAGTGGAGCCAATATCAATATAAGTGTTTTTTTGATTTACTAAATGGAGTTGGTGGGATAAAATATTTCCTAGGGGGCCGGCTGAGAATAAGAATAATTGGTTGTTGGTTTTTTTAGACTTTACTTTAAGTAATTGGATTATATGTTCTAAAGAAGGATTAAACCAAGAGCCTATTTGGATTGGTAGATAATTATCTATCTTAAAGGGGAGGTTTTTACCTTCCCCCTTCTCGTTAGCTACCAATGTAACTTCTCCTTCCCAATTATTAAATTCTGGGAAGAATTTATTTTTGAAATATTCATAATTATCATTTACAAATAAATTAGCCCAAGTAATATTCTTGACACCTACGGTATCCCTCATCCATTGAATATGGGGTTCTGGTTGGCAGCAAGGGCAACTAATTCCAACGTAATAGGAGGGGTGTTTATAATGGTATGAGTTTAACAAATATTCGTGTTCTTTTTGATGTTTGTTTGGGTTGAAGGTCCAATCATCACAATTGGTTATATATTCATTTATTAATACTTTATATTCTCCATCAGCATACTTACTAAATGCAAAATGTTCTCTATTTTTCAATTTTTCAAATAAGAATTTTATGTCCTCTGTAAAACTAGTTGTTATCATAATTTACTATACAATTTATTTTGTTTTTCTTGCTTATCTATTGTTTTTGGATGATGTAATGCTAATTCTTCATTTGGTGGTATTTGCGATAACTGCTTTATACCAACAATCCGTTCGTGCACTTTACCTTCCCATTTAATATTTTTGTCTCGTTTATATATTCTACCTTGATAGTCAGGCCAGTTTACCCAGCCTTGATTATTAACTTGCCAACCCCAATTTTCTATATGAGATTCAGTCAATCCTTCAACAGTATTTATTCTAGGTACATATATTAATTCAACCCCGTTATTCATTGTTAATATCTGATGTAGATTATTTATTAATATATCAGATGGTATTTCATCAGCATCCAATTGGAATATCCAATCACAATCACGAAATAATTCATATCCAGTATTTTTAAATGAAGCAAAATCATTATTTAATGGAGCGTATGCTAACCGAATTGAATCGTCAGGAAGTACAAATTTCTCACATAGCTCTCGAACTTCATCAGTATGATTTTCTTCATCTAATAATATGCCTATACAATCAGTTTCAGAAATATTTGTTTTTAACATTAACAATAACTTTGTTAATTCTTCAAACTCATTACAAGCTGTTATAAAATATCCTATCTTCATACTTTATTTAATTTCGGTAATTTAAGTTTAGGTAATTCTGATTTACCGTTTTCTACTTTATTTAACTTAGGTAGTTGTAATTTAGGTAACTGTAATTGTGTTGTATTAGGTATATGTTCAGTACCTTTATCTATCATTTCAATTAAATTACTATATTTTTCTTTTACTGCGTCTCTAGTGAAATTTTCATGCACAAACTTTTTCTGTTTTTTTGCATTTGGTAAGAATTTATTATAATGTTTATGAACTTCTTTTAATGCTTTTTTTGCATACGCATAATCAGGAGTAAACCACTTTGCTTCGGCAATTAAAAATTGATTACGAGCTGACTGATGAATTGGAGTTAAGCCTCCAGCTAATGCTATGATATTCTCCTTTTCCAGAAAATCAGCTTGACCCGAATAATGCGGAGCAATAATAGGCTTACCTGTAGTTGCAAATTCCAATAGTGGTCTTCCGAATCCTTCTGACTTAGTAAATGATACCATTGACTTTACTTTTTTGTGATTATATAGTAAATTCATTTCAGAATCAGATAAGTCCCCATGTAGCAAATAAACATTTGGTAATTTAGTTTCCTTAGGATATAATTCTCGAAGTTGATTGATTTTATGTTCTATTTCTTGTTTATCAGTAATAGAATGGGTTGCTCCGCCTGTTTTTACTATTAATGCTGGTACATTTGGTTTATTTTTAAATGCTTCAAAAAATACATTGATCATCCCACTAATATTTTTTCTATCTTCCCCTAATGATCCTTGTAACCAATGTCCAACAAATAAATAACAATATTGTTCATGTATACTATCTAATATTGATAGTGAGTCATCTTTTACTGGTTTAAATACATCAACATTAAAATATTCTGGTATAACTATTATATTTGTTGTTATTACTAAGTTATGTTGTTTTGCTGTATTTTCAAATGTTTCTTTAGTAAACTTAGATGGAACTACAATTACATTCATTTTATTAATAGAATCAATCCATTCTTTAGGTGCTATATCTCCTTCTGTGCCGGCAGTAACTCCTATATTATATTTACCAACTGACTGAAATTCATTTGGCACTGTTATTTGAACCCATATATCTGGTTGTTCTGTTAGTGGTAACGGAACAAATTTACCTTGCCATGCTGTCGGTACTGGATATGTAAATGGAGTATTTCCCCAGGGCATTGAAAGTAATTTAATATCCCATTCTTTTTCTTTTTGTTCTATTATATGACTAATAAATTCACGCGCGTGGTGTCCATAACCTGATTGTGTAGCTACTGGACTTGAAATAACACATTTTCTCATACTATACCCATTTCTTTATATGTTGTTGATTCTACTTTATTTAATGTATACTTTGGTCTTTTCTCTTTGGGGTATGTGAATAGAAAATCAATCATTTCTATCATCTTGTTACCCATTTGCTTCGATGTCAATCCATGAGATAAACAAAACTCTCTGCCAGCTTCTCCACACTCTTCTCGTTCATCTGCTGACATAGTCCACCATTTATATAATGCATCTGCTACATCCTCGTATTGGCATCTATCATCAAAAATATATGGAGTTTTTGGAGATCCTTGCATGGATCGATTCGAAGGAAATACTGGATGAACCCATTTTCCGTGCTTTTTGAAATTTCCTTTATGATTAGTAGAAAACTCTCCTGTAAATCTAAGCCAATTTCCGTCTTTATCCTCAAATCTACATTGATCCTGTAATCCACCAGTAACATTATTAACAATTGGTGTTCCTGATAATAATGCTTCGGTACTACTCAATCCCCAGCCTTCGTTTGAAGCAATGTTTACCACTACGTCTGATACATTATACATTGCGTTTAATTCATTTGATGATAATCTAGATTCAGAAAATAAAATTTTACAGTCTGGAGCAATGCATTTATATACAGTACGTAAATCTGTTCCGTTATTATCAACTGGCTGGGTATGCATTAACAACCCTACTTTATCTTGTTGATCTTTAGGTAATTGCTCTCTAAACTTTTTAAATGATAATATAACATCTCCTGGATTCTTTCTTCTTATATTCCTGTTGTTCCAGAAAACTAAAAATTCAATATCATTTTTAACTTTTATATCATCATATAGTTTTTTATATGTTGCATCTGATTCTGATAATGGTTTATAAATATTATGATTTAATCCATGTGGAACATACCCGGTAACTACTTCATCCCATTCTAATTCTGGAGGTATATTATTATCATTAGAATCAAAGTCATATACACCAAATCCGTTCTGTAACAACACTTCTCGGTGTATATTATCAGATTGTTTCGAAATTCCCATTATTAGGTCACAGCTACCGTAAAATGGGGCATTCCACATTGGATATGGCAGGTCGTCCCAAATTGAATAATAAATTAATGGAATATTAAATGTTGTTTTAATTTCGTGCTCTAATGCATACAACCATTCCCAATATCTAGGATCGGTAAAATGAAATATAGCATCAGGTTGCTCGGCTTGTATTACTGCGAACAATAAATTTCTATTTCCATAACCATCGGATGGTATAATTTTTACATTTGCGTCTTGTACTCCGGTTTCCCTTTGAACATCTGCAGAAACGTCAAACATTTTGCCAGTATCCGGATGTTTGACTGCTGCTCCGATTTGTACCCAATCATACTTGTGTACTGTATTTAAAATAATTTCTTTTGAGATAGTTCCAATTCCAGATGGTAATCTAAAATCGTCTGCTAATAACAGAATTTTCTTTTTCTTCATCAATAACCTTTATAAATAATATAATAACTCTTTATTATAAATATCAACCTAAAATAACAACAGGTTTATTTAGTTTTTTTATTTTATTATATGCAGTTTTCAATTGTGGATTTAATTTATTTTCATTATTCATGATAATCATATAATCACAATTTTCTGCTAACACACGCATTCTATGCAATAATTGAGAAAAATGATATTTTTTACCATAATATGATTCTGGCAATGCTGAGTATAAATTTCTACCCGTATATGAAGGATTATATTCTTCATATGTTAATCCAAACTCTAACGCATATTTACGAACCATATGGTTAGCTCCTTCGTTTCCTCCAGCTCCTACTATTATTACATTATCATATGATAATTTTAGCTTTTGTAATACCTCTTGAAGCTTACGTCGGTTTTGCCATTCATTATTTCCAATTACTGCAATTTTCATTAATCATTTAGTATCTCTTTGTTATCAGTAACTGGTGGTATTGTTTTTTCAATTGTAGAATCCATGTTATCTAGTAATTCGCTATGTCCGATATGCGATATCATACTTTTTAATGAATCTAATTTACCTTGTGCGTCTGCAAATTGGTCTACTAATTTATCCATTTCCTCAACATGTTGTGGATGTTCTCCTATACCAACTGACCATGATAAGTATATGTTTAATTTTGCTACCGATTCTGCTTTGGCTGCGTGGTATTTTGCATAAAGTGCATCTAATAATAATCCGTTCATTATATCCTTTTTTATTTATTATATTAAAAATTATTCACGAATCCTATTTTCTTTAGGACAATTTTCATAATCAGTTTTAAATGGACACCATTTACAATGTTTGGCTCCTTTTCCTGATATTGCTAAGTATTTCTGATCTTTTCTTTTTTCTCCAGAATCAGTGAAACAATGTTCAATAAATGAATCAATACTTCGTTGTATTTTTTTTCTAGTAACAGAGCCTGATGCAGGATTTAATATTTGTATACGCTTTTGCGGAAACATTGATTCTTCTAATAGCTTTCGTTTAACTATAAAAAATTCAATATCTATATTATCAATAGGTGTACCAAATTGATCTGAAAAATATTTTTTATATGCAACCAATTGTGCAGCTTTTAGTTTATCAGCTTTTTGCCATTTATTCCAACCCATTCTGCTAGTTTTAATGTCAATTACTTTAATTTTATTTAATACAGTATCTCTAACTACAATATCAATAAATCCATACCAATATACATTTTCATTAACCAAAGATGCTGGTACCGCTAGTTCAATTTCTATTCCAACAAGTTCCATATTTTTAGTTGAAAAATATTGTGATCTACGTTTTTTAAACCATTCTATAATCTGAATACCATCTTCTAAATGCTCTGCTAATTCAGCTGGGTTAGAAAAGTGTTTTCCATTATTTGCTGCAATACCCTTAGCATATTCAGTTTTCATATGACTTAATAACATATCACGAAGATCTAATTCATTTGCTTGTTTTATAGATTTCGTATACATTACCGTTAAATATTCTTGCAATGTTTCATGAAATGCTGTACCGAAACATGTTGCTATACTATATGTAAATGGAGCTAATTTATCAATATATGAAAGTTTCCACTGGTTTGGACATTTTTCAAACATTGACCACTGCGAATATGATATCTTTGCTGGTACCTTTGATATATCATTTAATGATAATTTGTATACTGGGTTTATATATCCACTTTTCATATTTACGGGTATAATATTAATTCTTCTTTACATTCAATAACAAGATCTTCTTTTATTTCGGAAATTTTATCATAAAAGTTTTCTAATGCTTCATCATGATCATCTGTACAATCAAATGCATCTGCGTCTGGCCAATCTGGTATATTATCTTCTTCCACAAAAAATTCAGAACCTACTTGATTTGCATACCCACCTGATACATGACAATATGCCTCATCTTCACTTGTAGCCTCCATTTCGAATTCACCAAACTCTGTAAAATATTCTGCTAATCGATGAAATAGGTCTACTGGAGGATACCATGCTGAATCAAATGTCAAATCAATAATTTCATTATCTACTTGCCAATCGTGAACAAAACACCATTTAGCTCCTATATTATCAGTCATCCATTCTCTTGTTAAATTATCTTTAGGATAATCACTATATAACAAACTATATAAGTTATCAGCTAATATGCTACTTTTCTGATGCCAATCTGCATCTTCGACGGCTGGGGTAAATAGTTTAGATACAAATTCTTTTATAACTTTTTCTGATGATTCTATACTTATAACAGTATATACGTTATTTGCCATATTATTTTTATTATATTATAAGAAATTATTCGGATTGATCCAAATGTTCAGACAGATAAATATTTATTAAATCTTTTGTTTTGTTTAAATCTTGTTCAAAGGTTCCTTTATGTCGACATCTCACAACTCGCTTTAGTATATCAAATTCATATGAATTTAGTTTCCATTCTTCAGCAAACTTATATAAACTAGATTTACCAACATAATGGTATTGAGTATTAACAGACTCTGTATTAGTTGATTCATATTCTATATCAGGTGTTCGTATTGGGTTTATTTTAGACATCTTTCTTTCCTTTTAACATTTTTTTAATTTCTTTTTCGGTATAACCATATAATGATAACAAAGAGCTGCAACTATCTTTTGACATTAATTCAATATAATCAATGGCTTCGGTTTTACTTATTAGGTAGTGGTCTGCAATTTGTGAAACTAATTCTTTTTCATACTTATCTTCTTTCTTTCCTTTAATGTACTTAGCAAATGACTTTTGTGCAGGTAAAAATCCATGATAGAGTCGATATGTATCTTTAGGTGATAATATACCTATTGTATATTTTTGTAACTGATTAATTATATCAATTAGTTCCATTCTCATTGATAACCAACGATTTATTATGAAAGGAGAGAACTTTTTTTGATCTGTTTCAGTGTAATCAGACCATTCTTTCTTTTCATGTGTCATTCCGTTAATAAAATCGAAAATAGTTGCAGGCTTCTTTGTCATAATTTATATTTTTCTTTATATCTATCGATAAATATTTCACCGATAGCTAATTCCAATACTACTGCTTTTTCTGGCACTCCTGGTAGTTTCTTTCCGTTAACTTCGTCAATATTTTTATTTTTAAATACTTTCATTTTCACTTTAGCATTTTTTCTATTAGATGTTTTAAATACTAATACTACCGGCGCTTTTATATAAGGTGCTCCCATACGTGTTCTTATTTTGCTATAGGCTGAAATTCTTCTGGAACTGCGCCACAATCATCGCATCTGAATACAGGTATGGGAATAATCGTGTCTTTATCTCCGCCTGTTAAAAATTTAGATACTTTATTAATAGCCATTACTTGTTTAAAATACATACCTCCACATTCAGTACATACCATTGGTTTCATATCATCTTGTTTGATATTTAAATTCATCTTTTCCATATTATAACTCATTCATTAGTTTTACAAACATTGCCATGGCATTAATTTCTTTATCTACAACACTTGTATCTGTGTATTGTGATTCTGCGATAATTAATATACACGATGCTATATTACCTATAGCAAATTCATCTAAATTCTCATATAAAAATGTATATAATGGGGTAAAATCTTTAACTTTACTATCTGCAATAATTTGTCGTATTTGTTTAAACGATTCTTTTTTATCTTTAATATTTTTTAAAATATTTAATAGTTCTGTCATATAATTAGCTTGTACAACACTATTTTTGTCTAATACTAGCTTTCCTTTAACTACATGACTCTGTGCACTATTTATTGCTCTTCGTATATCTGGGTATGAAGAATTGATAATAGCCGCAATATCTTTTATATCATATTCTATCTGCTTTTCTTCTAATACCGTTACTAATCGTTGAGCAACATCAGTTTTACCTGGTGGTGTTATACCAAATGTCTGACATCTAGATTGTATTGGATCTATTATCTTTTCAACATAATTACATGTTAATATAAATCTAGTAGTTTTACTATATGTTTCCATTAAATTTCTTAATGCAGCTTGTGCATTAGGAGTTAGATAGTCAGCTTCATCTAATATAACAATTTTCCACCTTTTAAATCCTACTGTAGATGCATATCTTTTTATTTTATCCCGTACTGCATCTACTGAGTTTTCATCTGACGCATTTATATACATTAAATCTGCATCTACATTGTTAGCAATGATCTTTGCTAATGTGGTCTTACCAGTACCTGCTCCTCCATAAAACAATAGATGCGGAACATCTCCGTTTTCAATGAATATCTTAACTTTATCGATAATATGCTCATTACCAATATATCCATCTAATGTATCGGGTCGAAACGATTCTACCCAAAGTGTATTTTCTGTTACTCCAAACATAATTTATTTTTTACCCGTTGATCCAAACCCACCAGAACCTCTAGTTGTATCAGACAATGCCAATACCGATCCCCATTTTATTTGTTCAACTTTATTTAATACTAATTGACCTATTCTTTCTCCCCGTTTCAAGAATATTTGTTCGCTCCCATGATTAATTAAAATCACCCCAATTTCGCCTCGATAATCTGCATCTATAGTCCCAGGAGAATTCAAAACAGTTAATCCATGCTTAAATGCTAATCCGCTTCTAGGTCTCACTTGTATTTCATACCCAACAGGTATTTCCACAAATAATCCAGTTTTAATTAACATTTTATGGCCAGGATTAATAGTTGCATCATGGTCTGATCTAACATCGCACCCGGCGCTTCCTTGTGTTTCATAACTAGGAAGCTCATTATCCGATTTATTTATTACTCGTACTTCCATAATTAATTTTGTAATTGAACTAACCAATAATTTGAATCAAAGTCAGCACCACTAAAATCTATTCTAGCTAGTCCGTCCGAAGAAACATGCATTACCCCTTTATCGCCTTTATTCGCAGTTAATACTTCTTTTAGTTTGTCTGCGGAAAAACAAATTGGTTCCATAGCTTCTTTACCACCATCTAAATCAAATGTTACGTTGTCTGCGTTAATAGTTGTGTAATTGATAATAAATTTAATTTTACCATTTTGAACTTGCACTGCAAAATTCTTTGCATCCGGTAAAGCATTTTTTGCTTTAATGAATTTATTAACAAAATTGTCATCAATATCCAATGTAACGTTATAATCGGGTTCTGCGTTAATAGCTGGTACCGCCGGTATAACAGATGTATCTGCTAACATGAATGTCATAGTGGTACTACCCTCTTTGATCTTCATTGCATAGTTTTTGCCTTGAGTTTCTTGAACATTGATATCGATATTCTCTCCAACTGCGGATAACATTTTCGTTAATGCCCCTGTGTGGTTAATACCTAATTCTCCGTTCATAAACGGACTAACTTTCCATTTAATCTTGCCAACAACGGTCTGATCGGCATCTATTAATTCACAATTAACAGATTCTCCATTTGCTTTAACAGTTACTGCTTCGCAATTTCCTGCTAAGTAATATCTATTAATAAATGATTGTAATTTACTTTTTTCCATATTTTACCTTTTAAAATTTAAAGAATTTATTAAACTGATTTGCGTCTGTCGTTGAAATACTATCTCCGCCAAATTTCTTATATGATTTTTTATATGTTGCATATACTTGCATTGCATTGTCTGGATCATCAAACATATCATGTAATGACAAAATAACATCATATAAGTCTTTAGGAATAGCCGTTTCTAATAACTCAACATGATTATTTACTAATTTACTTACATCTTTTGCAATGTCGACATATAAATGAGTATTATGTATAACCATTCTTGGCATACCTTCTTGACTATACCTATCTAATCCTGTTGCAGTTTCTCCACCTAGATAATCATATGTAAAGTCTTTACAAGCAGGACAATCTAAACTACATGGAACTTTCCTAGATGTGTCAATAGCTACTGTTTTATTAGCCCTATTTGCATGAGATTTTCTTCTATATTCATTATTTTTCGGAAAATATAACTCAGTAAACGTTTGAGTTTTATAGTTTCCAGAATGAAGATATGTTCCGTATACTGGATATTGTCCTGGTGAACTAGAATCTGTTGAAAATAATACTCTATTATCAGTTAACTTGTTAATTAGCTTCTGCAACGTTGCTAATATAAAAAAGTCTGATATTTTCGATATTCCTAACAAATGTATATACTTTACATGTTTCTTTTCAAACTCACGCTCTTTAAGCATTAATGCAATAACATACATGAAATCTACTAATTTCTTAGGTCCTCCAATACACCAACCATTAAATGCAAAATCTTTAAACTTATGGTACCATTGCGAATATTCTTCTGTATATGTTCCTTGTATAACATTTAAAAAATCTGTTTTACCTGTTTGCTTGGATTCGAAATATTTAAAGTTATCATAACTAATATCCATAGACTCAGCGAATCTATTTTCATATTTAGCTCTAGGTGGTATATCTAAATTTGCTGCTACATCTGAATTATGTTCTAACCATTCAAATATACGCTCTCGTATAGTACCATCCCATTTTAGAGCTCCCGTTGCTATTTGGAATCCTCCTGAATCTCCAAATACTAATACCTCATCATCTAATCCCAATTGGTCACGAAAATCCATTTTTTTAAAATGATGACCGGCGGTAATTAAGAAATATGGGTGTCTCCATTCTTCTGGATACTCTTTTGAGAAGAATCTTGTTGTGACTCCATCCTCAAATTTCGTATTCTTTTTGAATGCGGATACCATACTACCTGCAGATAATGATGGGTAATATATAAAATTCTTATCCATTAATCTACTATCTCCCATGGATTTTCGCCTAGTTTTGCGAATTGTTCAAAAATAAAAGTTACTATCTCAGATGTTTGTTTATCTAAACATCCTTTTTTATCTAACTGCTCTGCTAGAGCTTGAAATGGAGTCTCAATAGTCGACTTCAATTCTTCGATTCCTTGTACATCAATTTTCATAATTATTCCTCTTTTTTATTTAATAAATGTTTACAATATCCAGCTTCATGCCAAACATTAATTTCTTGTTCTATTCCGTTTGCTACAATATACCCTTCCATTTGTCTACCTAAATCTGATATATTTACTATATCATAATGGGGTCTGTATTTATCTAACGTGTCATGAATTGTATCAATTGCAGATTGCACATCAAATGGCTTATACAGTCTATCATCATCTATAAACTCTGGAAAAGATCTAAATCTTGGATATACAATATCAGCTCCAAATGCAGTAGCTTCAATTACAGTCCATGATACATAGTCTTGTAATGCAGAATTAAATTGTATACTACATGTAGCTAATTCTGTATAATATTCTTCTTTTGTTAGTCCTTTCATCAATTTGAATCTAGGCTCTTCTTTTGCTAAAGCATATAATGCATCTATCACACCAGGTAACATCGATCTAAATTCTTTTCCTGATGTGGTTACGTGCCATTCATAATCTGGTTTTTGTTTTAAAAACTCTTTAGCTACTTCCATCATAAAAAATGGATTCTTCTCTTTATCTAGCCGGGATGAATAAACAATTACATTTTTTGTATTCAATAACTGTCTAGAATTAGGCAATTTAGCCAACGTTGCTTCTTTATGAATTGGTAATGAAACTACATGTATTGGAGCTTCAAATCCAGCATTTCTTAATTGTTCTTTATGAATACTAGAACCTACAAATATACCGGTCATTCTTTTATCTAACCCCAATTCAAACCCTCGCATCCAATCTCTCATTGGATATGTAAAATCATATTCATCTACACTTTGTGCATGAAGCATTGAATATATTTCTAATTTA
>Ga0222716_10003252_pt1 | contig 13004 bp, 11 predicted proteins | sample C33_13DmetaG_FD_165044 | JGI IMG/M metagenome (GOLD analysis project Ga0222716, IMG submission 165044) | Estuarine water microbial communities from San Francisco Bay, California, United States - C33_13D | ecosystem: Environmental > Aquatic > Marine > Unclassified | place: USA: California... | reverse complement strand
ATCGCGCGAAACACCCGGGTGTGTGGACGCGCGATTTGAAATCGACAGACGCGGCGTCGGGAGATTGCGCGCGCCACCGCACTCGAGGACGCGCGCGATCGTCGAAAAAGTCGAAAAAAGTCGAACTCCGCGCGCGCGATGCTGTGGGTGGATAAACACCGCCCGCACGCCCTGGGCGAGTGCGACGCGATCAACGCGGCGCAGGCGAAACATTTGAAGCTGCTGATCGCGAGTGGGGACTGCCCGCACTTGTTCTTTTACGGGCCGTCGGGGGCGGGGAAGAAGACGCTGGCGCTCGGGGTTTTACGCGAAATCTTCGGACCGGGCGCGGAGAAGGTGAAGTTGGAGAACAAGACGTGGAAGATTGACCAAAACGATCGAAAGATTGAAGTCGAGTTGGCGATGATGTCGAGCAACCATCACTGCGAGATGAATCCGAGCGATTGCGGGAGCAAGGATCGGTACGTGGTGCAAGAAGTGATCAAAGAAATGGCGAGATCGAGACCGATCGACAGCGATGGGTGCGAGGGGTTTAAGGTTTTAGTGCTCACCGAAGTGGACCGGCTGTCGCGCGAGGCGCAGTACGGCTTGAGACGAACGATGGAAAAGTATAGCGCGTCGTGTCGGTTGTTTCTCATCGCCGAGAGACCGAGTCGAGTGATGGATGCGTTGCAATCGCGTTGTTTGCCCGTGCGAGTGCCCGGGCCGACGGTTGAAGAGATTGAAAATTTGTTACACGACGTGGCGAAGAAGGAAAAGTTGGAGCTGCCCCCGGAGCTCGCGACGCGAGTCGCGACGGCCAGCGGACGGAACATGCGGCGGGCGTTATTGGCCTTAGAGACGTGCAGAGTCAACTCGTACCCGTTCAAACCCACACAAGCGGTGCAGACGACGGATTGGGAGTTGTACATTAACCAGATTGGCGCCGAGATTTTAGCCGAGCAGTCGCCCGCGAGGCTGTTGCAAGTGCGAGGACGTCTGTACGAACTCATCGTCAACTGTATTCCGCCTGAAATCATCTTGCAGAACCTCGCCAAGGCTTTGATGCGTCGCGTTGACGTCGAAGTTAAGCATCAAATCGTGTTTTGGGCCGCCCACTTCGACGTTCGCATGCAACGCGGATCCAAAGCCATCATGCACTTGGAAGCTTTCGTCGCGCAATTCATGGCGCTCTACAAGTCGCATTTGATCAAGGCGTTTGGCTAGACGAAAATTCATTAGTTTGTGACGAGGAACGACCGTAGCGGATTGGGGTGATATGATTTACAAAATTGTACTCGGCGCACCCGTCGTCGTCGATTCGTGCGCGCCTCGTTAACCCGCTCCCCTCTCGTCGTCGTTTGTTTTCAAAAAACTACGGCGCGCGCTTACGCTCTTCACTTGCCCTTCTTCTTACCCTTTTCGGCGTCACCCAACAGCGGGGAAGTTTCGGAAGCTTCTCCCTTTCCGTCGCGCCCCTGAGTGCAAAGCCCCATGTACACGAAGAGCAACGCGACGCCGATGGCGATGTAGTTGCTGTAGTTGGAGAAATCGACCGAGTGCGCGCCGGCGCTCGCGGCGCCGTTCACCTTTGCGCCGACGGCGAGGACCCAAAGATCCGGAACGTACTTGGCGACCACCTTCGCGGAACCGCCAGCAGCCAATGGAACGGCCCAGTTACACGCGGCCGAGGCCGTGTCCGCACACTCGGTGACTCCGCCGGCGACGAAGATGGCGAAGGATGCGCCGACGGCGATCAACGCGCCGCCGACGAAGGAAAACAAAATGCCAATCTTGTCCATGAGAAACGGCGTCACCAAATAAAGACCGCCGAGAGCGCCGACAACGTTGATGACGATCGTCGCCTCGACGGGCACGTCGTCGACGACGTGGTTCGTGACCGAGGAGATACCGAACGCGCACATCAAGCCGACGACGATGCCGAACAACTTGTAGACGTTCACCGCCAGGCGCACCAAAATCAACGCCACGACGGCGGCGCTGCCGTAGTTGACGTAATCGTTGTCCGGAATCTCCACCGAGTCGCCGAGCAAGTTCGGCACCAGATCTCGCAACAGATCGATCGCCATCAAACCGAGCCACACGCCGAAGCCCGCGACGAGGGCGAGCGTCAACTTTTGGTGGTGCTTCCGTCCCGCCAACGCGAGCGCGATGCCGACCGGAAGCGCGGCGACGCCGATCGTGGTTTCGATCGTGCGACTCTCAAAGTATTCCTTCACCAACGCCGCTCGCGTGACGTTCGACGCCCACGACGCCGCGGCGTCGGTCCCATCGCCCAACGTCCCCGCCTCGGTGGTCGCACCGCCGTCGCTCGCGTGCGTCGCGCCGGCGTCCGCGCGCGCGGTCGCGCCGTCGCCGCCGCCCGCGTCGCGTCGTCCGATCGACGCCGCGTCGGCGTGGTGTCGCAGTAACGATCGGCTCGGCATCGCGACGCCGGATCCGCGTCAGCGGATTTGTGCGGGGGGTGTTCGCCGCGTCCGCGCGTTCGGGTCGGTCGGTCGCGCGACCTCGACGACCTCGACGACCGCCGCGACGTCACGACGCGGCGCTCGACCGAGGTCTCGGCGTCGCGATGACGGACGCGACGGACGCGATGGAGGGCGTCGAAGCCGCGGCCGCGGCGTCGATGGCGGCCGCGCGGGCGGTGAGCGCGCGCGTCGGCGGCGCGCGCGCGAGCGCGAACGCGAACGCGACGCACGGCGATGACGCGCGCGCGACGACGGAGGATCGCATGGACGACGGCGAGGGCGAACGATCGAGGCGAGGACGAGGCGCTCGCGCGCGGCGACGGGGCGACGGCGAGAGCGGCGAAGGCGGGAACCGAGGACGCGTGTCGGTGCTGGATCGATTGGGGAAGACGAATCAGAATCAATCGTCGTCGAGACGAGGGAACGACCGGGGAGGTGGGACGTTCAAGCGACGAGGCGAAGATTCCAGGCAAAGAAGAGACCGTCGCGATGATATCGATCGACGGTATCGCGATGACGACCGACGGGGCTATCGCGCGCCGCCGCGCGGGCCGCCGCCGCTTCCGCGCGGGCCGCCGCCGGGACCGTGTCAGATTGAAAAGCGAGAATCAGACGGCGTCGTCATCGCGCGCGCGTTCGGGGCAGAGATCATTCAAGTGTCACCCACGGGAGAGATATGTTTGCGCCGTCCGACGGACGCCGCGAGCGATGGACCGCGTTGCGATACCGAGGTGCTGAAAGCGTTCAACTCGTGCCTGAACAAGTTTGGATTCAAGGTTTCGGCGTCACCCGCCGATCAAACGCAGTGGAGTTTATCGGACGGTAAGCGCCTCTCGAGGTTTGTGGACGGTGTCATCGTGCCCGCGCCGGTACCACCGGGACCAGGGCGTGGGCTCGCGATGATGCTAACGGCGCCCGTCGGCGGCGGTCGAGGCGGCGGTCGAGGCGGGTTTTCGCGCGGTGGTCGCGGCGGTCGCGGTGGGATGATGATGATGTTCTGATGTGTTCTGAATCTCCAAATGTTGTTCCTTAACTTATTCTAGCGTCGTTTAATCAATGTTGCGTCGTAGAGGTCGTGTGTATAGCTTTGAACGCGCGCGCGAACCGCCGCTTCGTCGTCATGTATCCTCGTCCTCTTCGTACTCGAACACTCCCAAGGCGTCCATGGCATCTCTCATCGCTATTTTCGCTAACGCCATCTGTATGCGCGACCCTGGATCGAGTCCGATCGCGCTCGTCATCGTTCTCACGCCTCGTCTCGCGACGTCCTCCGCCTCGCCTCGCCCGCGCGACGACGACCCGCCGCCGTAACCGCCTCGTCTGCCGCCACCACCCGCGCCACCGCCGCCCGCGCCTCCTCGCGTTCCGCTCAAAAACTCCTCCAAAGCCGTCGACGCGCGTCCGCTTCCCGCGGACGTCGTCGACGCCGCGCTTCGTCCGCCCGCGACGACGCCGCGCGGCGCACCGCGCGCGGGCGCCGTCGTCGCCCGCGTCGTCGCCCGCGTCGTCGACGCGCCCCCCGCGCCGGCGCGCGACGTGGACGTCGCGACGACCATCGATTGTCGCGCGAGCGCGCGCGCGCGCGTCGCCCACGCCGACATCGCGCCGGCGCACCGACGACGCCCTCGTCCTCGTCGAGTCGTTGTGCCGCAGCCGCGGAAAAACGAGCGGACGCGCGCGGACACGCGGCGCGGCCTGGGAAAGCGCTGAGCCCTAGGAGTTTATCGAGACCGCCGCACACCGATATCACACGGACGTTTCACGTATCGTCATGCGATGAAAACGTCGCGGAATTGATTTCGCGATGCGTGCGCACTGGCGAACTGAATGCGCATACGAAAAAAAACCGGCCGGCCGCCCCGCCCGCGTCCCGCTCGAAGCCGCGTCGCGCGCGCGCGCATCCGTCTTTTCGTGACGCGCTCGAGATGGTCAAGTTCCTCAAGGTACGTCACGGACGATGTGGGACGATACAAACGCATTCGATTCGCTCGCGCGTCGTTCGGGCGCGCGCCGCGCGCGCGCGGACGGCGCCGACGCCGCGCGCGCGCGATCGCGCCAGACCCTGAACGACGGGGACGCGCGCGAACGATCTTGGGACGACGCGCGCACGGCGCGGCGCGCATCGATGCGTTCGACGCGAACGATGACTGACGCGGTTTTAATGTTCTTCGTGCGCAGCCCGGTAAGGTTGTTGTCGTGCTTCAAGGCCGCTATGCGGGTAAGAAGGCGGTGATTGTGAAGAATGTGGACGATGGGTCTTCGGCCCATCCCTACGGGCACGCGCTCGTGTGCGGTCTGTCCACGATCCCGCGCAAGGTACGTTTCGATGGCGAGCGTTATTTTCGATCGATCCGTGGCGTGACGAGCGCTCGAACGCGTTCGCGACGCGCTCAGGACGACGCGCGAGAACGTTGCATCCTGGTGAAAGCCCTAGCAAACGCCCGCGACGAGCTCGAAGACGACGACACTGACGAATGTTCGCATCCTCACGCGCGATTAAACACGCACAGGTGACGAAGAAGATGGATGAAAAGAAGCAAGCCAAGCGCTCGCGATGCAAGACGTTCATCAAGAACATCAACTACGCCCATCTCATGCCGACGCGTTACACGCTCGACGTCGAACTCAAGAACATCGTCACGTCCGACGTGTTGGACAACGCCACCAAGAAGGTTGCGGCGCAAAAGGAGGCGAAGAAGCTTCTCGAGGAGCGATTCAAGACTGGCAAGTCTCGTTGGTTCTTCACCCGTCTTGCCTTTTAAGCGTCGTGCGTCGGAGGAAGGCAATAGGCGAGACAACTTAGACTTGGATGTTTGGTGAACACGATCATTAGCGGAGAAATTGGTCTCTCTCGTGTGCGGTGCGCGCAACTAGATACACATTTAATGTTTTAATGCCACATCAACACGTGATAATCAAGCCGTCGCGCGTATCGCCGCCGTAGGACAGTTTTAATCCCGCGACAGTTGGCGCGAAGTCGACTGGGGCGTGTGGGCGACGCGTCGCGTTGTCTACGAGTTTTTTAGCTTCGTTTCACAAACACACTAACACCGCAACGCACGCGCATGCGGTCTCAAAAGTAACTATTCACGATAGAGAAACAGGGGTAACACACAATTAAGCAACGTCTGGATTCGTCCAGAGTAAAGAATAAATTTTGGCGCGTTTGTGCGCCTACGCGGTGGCGACGCGATGGAGCATCTTAAAGTTGTCGGCGATGATCTCCGTGCTCGGAGACGAGCGGTACGTGACACCGTTTGCCTTTGCCCACGCCTTCAGTAGCGGGCGAAGTTTATGGTAGTTGTAACGCGGCATCGTGGGAAACAAGTGATGCTCCAACTGCGTATCCATTCCGCCCCAAATCCACGTTTCCAAGCCGCCGAAGACGCACTCGGCGTCGCGCGTCGAGCGGAACTGCCCTTCCACGTACTCCGGATTCTCACCAAACTCCATGATTTCTTCGCTCTGGTGCGTCGCACTCACGAGCGCGCCGACGAGGAAACCACTGAGCGTGATCGAGCCGACAGCCACCTGCCACGGCATCATCGTCGCCAAGAAGAGATAGTTTGCGCCGATGAAGGCGAGCTCTTTGTAATCCCTCTTCTTCCAAGCAGTTTGAACCGAGTGGAATCGCCAGAGCCAAAACATAATGGATAGCAATGGGTAGCCGTAGATGTGCTGAAACTTGCGCATGGGGTGATCCGGTCGGCCAGACTCTTGCGGCGAGCGCAAGAAGAAGAACGGCTCCATCATGACGTCGTTGTCGAGATGCTCTTCATTCGTAAACGAGTGGTGCATCGAGTGCTTTTGCATCCACCACTCCACGCTGTGGCCATTCAAAATCGTCGGCATGTAGCGCATGAGCGAGCACCACGGCCCACGTCCGTGGACGTAGTCGTGACCCAACCAACCCGCTTGTTCCATCCCGAGTCCGAGCAAAATAGTCGCCCAGACGGGATGCGAATACGCGAGGGCGGTTCCGCTCACGTACAGAGCGACGACTTGGAAGAGCGCCCAAGCTTCTTTGAGCGGCTGGCGCTTGAAGAATCCGTCTTCCGCGAGCTTGTCGCGCAAGTCACCGAACGCCATGCTCACCGCGTACGATTTCTCATTCGGAAGTCGAGACTTGTCCGCCGGCGGGTCGCAGCGCGGAAGCTTCTTCAACCTTTGCACGGCCAAATCCGAGCCGTTGGGGCCGTACGAATGCAGCGCGTAGAACACGTCCGTGGCGTCGCGTCCATCGAAAAAGTACAGCCACCGTTCGCCGCCCGGATGCGCCTTGGCCCACCCTCGACAGTCGTACCACTCGTCGCCTATTTTCACGCGAATCGGTTCATTCTTATCCCTCCCCTCCGGCGCCTCGTACGTCGGCACCGCGAGCGGGTTCGCCACCGCCCCGATCGTCTGCGCGCTTCTTCGTTTCTTTTTCCCATCCACCGCGCTCGCGCGCGCGCGCGTCACCGCCAGCGCGCCCGGCGCGCGCCCGTCCCGCGCGCGCCTCGTCGACGTCGGCGCCGCGCGCACCGCGACGTCGGCGCGCGCGAACACGCGCGCGCGGCGCGCCGATCGCGCGCCCGCGGGCGCGGTCGCGCGCGCGTTCGTGAGCATGTGCGTCGCGTTCGCCGCGCCGACCATCTTCGCGCGCGACGACGCGCAGAGTGCGGCGCGCGCGCGTCCGCGCAACGTCACGGGGTCGCCGGCGGCGAGCGCGACGACGGACGCGCGGACGGACGACCCCGCGTGCGGATGACTGGATGACATCGAACGCGCGACGCGCGCGCGATCGACAAAAGCGTCGATCGATCGATCGATCAGTCGATCGATCAGTCGATCAGTCGATCGATCAGTCGATCAGTCGATCGATCGATCGTTCTTTTTCACGCACCGTCCGGGCCGCCAGAACGAGACGCCGCCCCGACGCGCGCGGCGACGCGACGATGGCGCGCGACGACGGCGTGGACGCGCGCGACGACGACGCCGTCACGGTCGAAGCGCGCGTCGTCGAGCACGACGCCGCGGGTAAACGCGCGTCGTCCCCGCCGACGGCGAACGCGGCGTCCACGAGCTCGGACGACGAAGAGGCTGCGGCTGCGCAGCGGGCGGATAGGGTGCGCTTGGAGGGGTGCGTGCGAGAGATTTTGCGGGCTTTAGGGGAAGACGTCGAGAGGGAGGGATTATTAGACACCCCCTCGCGCGTGGCCAAGGCGTTGATGTTCGCGACGCGCGGTTACGACGCGTGCGCGACGGTGGCGCTAGGGACGGCGCTGTTTCACGAGACGGGCATGGCGAACGCGATGCGAACGACGACGACGAATGAGATCGCGAATGGCACGCACGATATGGTGCTCGTGAGGGATATTCCAGTGTTCAGCACGTGCGCGGAGACATTCATGCCGTTCTACGGGGTGATTCACGTCGGGTACGCCCCGAACGCGGGCGTCATCGTTGGCTTGAGCAAGCTGGCGCGCGTCGCGGAGGTGTACGCGAGACGATTACAAACCCCAGACGGGTTAGCGCGCGCGGTGGCGCAGGCACTACACGATGTTGCATCACCACTGGGGGTTGGGGTATCATTTACCGGCGTGCGGCTAGGCCCGTTCGGGCCTCGCGAGACGCAAGGGCGAGCGAGCACGGGGTGCTTCGCGACGTCCGGCTCGGTGTGGTGGGAAGAGTTCGGGGCGTTAGTGCAGCTCGGTGGTGCACCGTCGGAGCTATCACGAGGTATTTGGGGCGATGATGCGCGTTACTGCGGGGCGTGTGAGGACGACAAGGATGACGTGGCGAGTACGAAGGGGCGAGGAGGAGCCGAGACGCTCGTAGACGAAGCGGCGAGAAGAGCCGCCGAGGGGGTGAGCGAGTCTGTCTACGCGGGAGTGAAGCAACTGTTAAATGCGTTGAATCTAGAAGACCGAGTGCGCGAGGCGACGGACGGGAAAATCACATTAGAAGACACCGCGAGACGGTTTTCGACTCTGTTGTCGGCGATGCGTTCGGGCGCAGACGTACCTTTTAGCGTCATCGAAGAGTCAGCAGCTCGCGACGACGCGACGACGAACGAGGACGTCATCGATAATGTCTGCGTCGTGCGTGATTTGCACATGTCCACGGTGTGCGAACATCATCTGTTGCCGTTTCACGGGACGGTGAGTGTGGCGTACGCGTTGGGACCGGACTCTTCGCGCGCACTGAGCCGGGATACGCTACAAGCGCTCGTGACTCGACATTCACGAAGGCTGCAAGTGCAAGAGCGACTCACGCGCGATGTCGCAGAAGAAGTTAGCAAACTTACGGGAGGATTAGGGGTCATGGTGGCCGCGCGCGCGGCGCATCTTTGCATGGTGAGTCGAGGTGTGGAAAAGCCGGGGAGTTCGACGTGCACGGTGACGAAACTCGGTCGTTTTGCCTCCGAGCCCGCGCTGCGCTCGCGTGTGTGGGAGCGCCTCGCTTCGGCTCGCTGTTGATATGCAGAAGAGGATTGTATCTAATAAGCAAAGTTTTTATTAGAAAATCGCTGTCGGCGGCGAATTACGGCACGTAAAACGGATCCTTCGGCGCGCGCTCTGGCCACACCGCGCTGAGATAACACGTTCCTGGAACACCAGATCTGTGATAGTTTCTGTTGAATCCGGTATTGATTGCGTTGATGGTATCCACACCGCTATCGCCAGACCACGGAAAGAGATTGTAATACTCTTTGTCCTTACCCATGCGAATCTCTACGCCGCCCGCGGTGTACTTGAAATCTATGCGCCACTCGGTATCGTCGTTCTCTTCGATGGAACCGAGTTTATCCGTGCGCCACCACCAAGACTGATCACTCCTAGGGGCGTACGCGTTTTGCCACGTGCCGCAGCGTTTGTCATCCGTGATAAAAAGGGATGGTTGGCCCGTCCACTTTGGCCGCGGATCGAAATGGATGACGACATCCTCGCACTCCTGAGTCGGATTACCAGGCGGAGAACGTGCCGCGTACAAGTTCATCGTGCACACACCTAATCTGTTCCAGCCGTACATGACGTAAGAAAACCCGAGACCGCGCGGAGGCTGCGCCTCGAGCGCCGCCGTCATGATGTCTCGTTCCGCGGCTGTCCACTCGTGCGGTTCGCCGTCGGGATGGCACGACTCTTTGCACGTGCCGAACGTGAAATCGACGTACCCTTTCGGGCTCCGCTCAGTGTGACGGGCCGCGTCGATGTTGATGATACGATTGATGTATCCGCCGTACGAGGTTACGCACGAGTCGTGAGGGGTGAGAGCGCTCTCCGGTAAATCCTTCCGCGGGATCTTCTTCGAGTTGAACTCGTTCGGTCCGATTTCTCTGAGAATCCTTCCCTGCGCGTTCTTCAACGCGAATCCCCATTCGTGATTAAGTTCAGCCGTCGTCGCGGCCCACGCGTGCGTGTCGCCGGGGAACAGGTTTGACTTCTCCATCTTCACGCCCTTCGACCAGTCGAACCAGTCACTCGAGTCAAAGTTATGATAGACGATTCTCGCCTCGGTCACGTTCGCCCCGGGCCCGAAAAAATCAGGAAACGCCGTTTTCAACGCATCGCTCTCGCATCCCATGTGTAGCGTGTACGTGATGGGCGAGCGTTTCCCGCTCGGCTTACTCGGAACTCGAGTGTCGTACAGCCCGAGCGCAGTCGCGACGGGTCTCGGCGCACCCAACGCCTCGGGCGTCACCAAATGCCCGAGCGACCACACGCTCCGTACGTTCACATCCAACGCATCACCGAGTCGCTCGTTCGCTCGAGCCTCGCGCTCGCGCGTCGACACCGCGAGCGCCGCCGCGAGGAAAAACATCAATCCCAAGGATCCCAACACCCTTCGCTTACCGCGCGCGTCCGCGTCCGCGCGCGCGCCGTCGTCCGCGCGCGCGCCGTCGTCCGCGCGTGCATCCGCCAAGAGCGCCCTGCGCTCGACTTCGCTCGACATGTCGAGCGAAGTCGTCGTGGACTGCGGTCGACACGCGCCTTTTGGCGTCGGGCGTGTGGGTAAATGAGAGCAGAAAGACAACCTCCATCTGTTTTACAACCGCGTCGCTACGATTTCGCTTCATCACCCTAGGAATGCCTGCGGCTTGTTCGCCATCATCGCCTTAATGTCCATAAAGTGCGAATCCTGAACTCTCGATAGATTGCCAGCCGCCGCCCCTTGCGCGGCGACGTGTTTCTTCAGGGCTTGCCCGAGAACCAACGCCAACTCGGTGTGGAACCAAAGCAACTCGTGTTCCATGTTCGCGCAGCAACGCTCGTATCTCTCGTGCGTCTGCGTTCGTTCGATTCGCAAGTCACTCACCGCGAGTTCTATCTTTTGTTTTTCTTCTCTCTTCGGCCCAGGCTCTGGGACACCCATGGTGGATAGCTTACTCTCGATTCGTTCGATGCTAGACGACACCTTGTTGTAGTGATCGACGACGCGCTTTCTCGCGTCGAATGCCGCCACTACGGCGGTGCACAACGCGTGAACTTCGTTGAGGGAATCTAAGAACTCCGACGACATCAATTCCGTCGCCTGTCTCTGCGGAGGAATGAGCGCAGTGAATAAATCGCTGAGTCTTTGCCACCACACGCCCTTGGCCCCCGACTGGGCGAAAACGGAACGAGCCTTTTCCTCTTGTCCCGCCAAAAGCTCCAAGCACGCGTTGAACTCCTCGTACACGCTCACCGTGTGTGCGCCATGCTTTTGCAACGCGCTCGTCGCCGCTATGAGCTTTTCCAAACGGAGTTTCAGTTTGGTCACGTACTCGACGACGTCGACGTGTTGTTGCTTTTCGCGCATGACGTCGACGGACATCGACGAAGTCAGGGACTTCATGTCCGACGTGTTCAGCGTTGACAACCACGAAGTCACCGACGAGACGCCTTCGCTCAAGACGCCGCGTTCGTACCACGGCACGCGCTGCGACCAAGACTTTGAGTCTTGCGTTAAGAACGCGTGCAAGTCGGCGGATTTTCTCACCAGCGGGTGCGCCGCGCACCTCGCCATGAACGCGGCTAATCCTTTTCGTCTTCGCTCGATCCCGCGCGACGACGGGTCGTCCATGTGTAAGATCGTCTTCGACGGCAACAGCGGGATGATGACTCCGTCGCAATTCGCCCCGAGCTGTTTGCTCAACCACTCGAAATCTGAAAATCGCCGCGTCGAACACCCGCTCGAATCTTTCCCGCCGTACGTCGCGCTGTCCGTCCAGTACGTCACCTTGTACTCGATGTGCTTGCTCAGGCCGTCGCCCACGCGATGCGGATCCCCGATCTCGATCACCAGTCCCGCGTCGTCGTCGTCGTCGTCGTCGCCCGCGCGCGTCGCGTATCCCGTCGGCACGCGAATCGCGCCCGCGTCGCTCGGCGTCGTCGGTCGAGGGCCGGGCGTCAGGAACGCCGCGCGCTCGTCCGACGCCGCGGTCGTCGTCGTCGGCGTCGCGGTCGTCATCGTCGTCCTCGTCGGTCGCGCGCCCGAGACGCGTCGCGCGGTGCCGCGACCTCACCGACGCCGTCGATCAATCAATCGCGTCGCGCGTCCGAGGTGACTTCGAGGCGGCGACGGAATCGCGCGCGCGTCCCACACCGAGGCGCGTCGAACGCGGACCGGGCGACGCGACGCGCGACGAACGCGCGACGAACGCGTCCGCGCGCGCGCGCGTCGCGCCGTCCGTCGCCGTCCGTCGTCGCGCGACATGTCCAACGCCGGGATCGGGTTGTCGCAGTTTGCGTTCGTCGGGACGTTCATCGCGGCGGTGAAGAAAACGATCGCGGGACCGCGAGAGGAACCGCCCGAACACCTGAAGTGCGTGATCACGCAGGAGCTGTTTCGAGATCCCGTGGTGCTGGTGCAAACGGGGTACACGTACGACCGAATCGCCATTCAACGCTGGCTCGCGGCGAAGTTTCCGCCCACGGATCCGACGAGTAACGTCGAGTTGTGGTGCACGGATCTCGTCCCGAATTGGTCGCTGCGTCAGAGCGTCGATGAGTGGGGGATCGCGAACGGATACGGCGCCATGGATCCACCCGAAGAGGCGGTGCGAGTGACGAAGGATGGCAGACCCGTCGGTCGACGCTCGGCCAACGCCACGAGCGCGACGGCGCTGACGCACCAATATTTACAAGCGCTTCATCGCACACATCCGCGGCACGCGGCGGTTCTAGTATTTTTGATGACGTTTACCATGGGTACGATCACGGTGACCACGCTCACGGTGGTTCACAGCGCGTATTCAGCCGTCGGCGCGGCGCTTCGTCACGAAGCCGTCGCTCGGATGCTCGACGGCCCGGTTCAAAGTTTTGTTTGGTGGTTTTGCCTCGGCGGGTTTCTTTTCTTCGCGCACTCCGGCGCGCAGGATGTGCCTCCCGTCGCGCGCGGTCGCGATCGGGTCGATCGACGAGGTCGCGCGCAAGACGTCGTGGGACGCGGTTTCTTTCGCCGTCTCGGCGTCGCGCGCTGACTCGGCGTCGCCCGCGGCGAAAGCGCCCGCCCTCGTTCGTCGTCGGCGCGTTCGTTGTACCGTTAGTAGGTAGTTTCTATGTAATTCTCTCG
>Ga0222716_10003248_pt1 | contig 13010 bp, 8 predicted proteins | sample C33_13DmetaG_FD_165044 | JGI IMG/M metagenome (GOLD analysis project Ga0222716, IMG submission 165044) | Estuarine water microbial communities from San Francisco Bay, California, United States - C33_13D | ecosystem: Environmental > Aquatic > Marine > Unclassified | place: USA: California... | reverse complement strand
TTTTCACAGAATACGCAGCAGTGCGGGCGCTCCTCTCTGGTATCCTCCGGGGCCCAGCCCCACCGTCTGGCGAGTTCGGTGCCCCACGCGATGAGACCCATGGACGTGACGACCTTCGCGGCGCCCCTCCCAACTCGAACCGGCCTGGTCTGGGGATGATACGGGTGGAGTTTGGTCAGCCGATGGGTCGGAGATGGGACTGAGACCGAGAAGTTCAGTGTGGGCACCTCTCACCTTTGCCGAGCGCGAGACGCGACAGCCTCCGATGTATACCCGCGATGCGACGGACACCTGTGCACACGTCCCTCCCACGGCCATGCACGGGCGTTCCGTCGCCTCTCGTGCGCCCTACCCTCGCCGGCGCTCTCCGCAGTGGCACTCCCCGCTCGACCGAGGCTCGAAACCGCTGGCTGGCGGGGATTTTTTCAGCCAATCACAATCAATCACGATTTTATCCTGGTCTGGGCGCGAATCGTGAAGCCGCCGGCTCATCATCGCGCACAGCCACCCACTGCTCGAAGCGCACCGGACCGACACACCCGGACCGTCGTCTTCCATCGACCCGCATCAGCGCGTGGATCCACACGCCGCCCGTCGATAGCGCCAGCACCGCGCGCGTGATCGCCGTCAGCACACAGCAGGAAGGAGGCTTTAGGGTGAAAAAAAGGGTGAAAAAACATGGCCCAGCCCGGAGATGACGACTACGTCCCGCGCCGCAGGGCGGACCTCTCGGAGCCCCGCGAGGTATCCTACCCCGAGTGGGAGTACGAGGGAATGGTGGAGCTGAAATCCGAGAGGAGTGAGTCACCCGAACCCATCCCGCCCCAGGGCGCCCCGCCCGAACCACCAAATCCCTGAAACCCTGATTCCTCGCCAAAACTCCCACCTGGACCGCTGTGACCGTGTGCCCAGTGAGATTCCAGTGAGATTCTCCGGCTCCCTCCCCGACGATGCTGACCTCCCGCTCCTCCCTCACCCGTACGAACAGTCATCCGCCGTAACATCTGGTACTACCGCGACCGCACCGGCCTCCCGCGCGGTCCGATGTCCATCGACGTCCTCCGCAAGGCGTACATCGGCGGCATCGTCGACGGCAACACGCTGATGTGGGGCAACGGCCTCGGCCACTGGGTTCCCCTGCGCAACATCCGCGGCATGGACGGCAACCTGACCAACCCGAAGGTTCTCTTGCTCAAGTGGATCCACGATACGTTCATCGTCACCAAGGCTCAGCGCCAGGAGAGGCGCGACGAGCTGTACCAGAAAGGGCTGGCGAAGTCCCCGGTGATGAACCACGAGGAGGTTCGCGAATGGAGAAAGAGCCGCGAAGAGAAGCTTCGCACGGGTGAGGAGGCGATGATGCTCTCGCTCACGCTCGCGATGCCCTTGGGTAAGGAGATCGGGAGCCTCGGCGCGAAGATGAAGAACGCGCTCCGCGGGAAGAAGGCGGAGAAGAAGAAGGAGGAGGAGGGTGTCATCTCCGCGTAAGGTGGGCCCGTCTCACGGTGCAGGGGGGAGAGCGCCGGGATGGGGGGAACAGGCGGAGCGGAAATTGAATGTAACGTCTCGGGCGCGTCGACAAAGGCGCCAAACCCGACCGCGACGCCAACTTTAATAATACGTAAGGCGAGTATTACGTCTTAAGACGATGGTTCTACCATCCGATTACAAATGATCCCTCACTAGTGCGGCTAGCACGCGCCGAGGCCTCGCGGCCGCGAGCGCTACGAAAAATAGTTTCCGTTATTTTTTTGGCAATTCCCCCGTCCGGGGGAACGCTCTCTTGTGTGTCACGTGGTTTCGTGTTCCTCCGTGAATCGCGCGTCCTTCAGACGCCGATGTCAGTCCTTCCTTTTCCTCGAGCTCGTTCTCGATTCCATTTACTGGGCGAGGAGGTAGATGCCGGTGGTGATGAGAGTGGTCATGAGACCCTCGGGCACGTAGTGCATGGGGTACTTGCACTTGAGCTTCTGGAAGATGCCGTACTTGGCGTTGAAAGGGTAGAGGAAGGCGATGAGGGCGATGGTGGCGACGGTGAACTGCAGGTCCTGCATCTTGTGCATCGCGTAGGCCACGGCAATCATGGGCCCCGCGGTGCCTCGCGCCGTGAACAGCGTGATGGCGGACGTGGTAGCTTTGAAGTGGTCGGTGATGATCTTCGCGGGCATGAGAAGGAATTGGAGCCCGTACGCGGCCATGACGAAGGCGCACGCGTTGATGTAGTTCTCGGTGGTGAGAATGGACATGGTTAATGTGTAGGGTGAGTGGGGTGTGCGTGCCGAAGCAAGTGGGAATGACGAACGAGAATGGGAAATGCGCGTTTATAACGCTTTCGTTCCCCCAATTTCGTGCAGTGAATCATCAGATTTGTATGGGCTTTTAGAGACGGTCATTCCCGGTTTATTCCGTTCCATTTAAAAAAAAAGCCGTTGCGGCCGTTATGACCAGATTGAGAAAATTCTCGGAAGTAACGACAAAGTTTTTGGAATCTCCCGTTGGGCACTTTGGAGCGCGCTTCGCCCTCGTCGATGGTCTCCGGCTATCGAAGGGAACGATACATCGACCCGTTCGACTCGCGCCGCTCCAAAGCGAGTCCGGACGCTGTCTCGGTCGACGCCAATCAGATGGTCAATAGCGAGCCGAGGAGCGCGCACAGGCATCGTAAAAAGTCGCAGGTTGGCGGCACCGGCTCCCGGTCCTCGTCCTCCTCCTCCGTCGCGTCCGTGACCAAGGCCAAGAGCACTTCCAAGGCTTCGAGGGAGGACGTCGCCGCGATCGGAGGGAGCGTCGGGAGCGTCCACGCCGTGCTCGCCAAGCGGAACGCCAAGAAGCTCAGCTACAGCACCCCGACACCCTCAACATCCCGCGCCCCACGGGACGTCTCCGGCTCGCTCGCAACATCCGAGTCCGCGCATCCGAGCACCTCCACCGCATCCGAGGCCACGCCGGAATCGCCCACGCAGGACACACAGACGACAAACGAAGAGGCACCTCCAGGGCCCACCACACCACCAGTCGAGCCGTCGCAGGACGTCACCGACGACGACGACATCCTCGACGTCACCGAGCATCCACTCTCAGATCAATCAATCTCCGGCTCACCCGCGACGGAGGGCGAGATCGACCGAGAACTACTTCACGACCTGGACCTCGCGCCCAAGTCCCCGCCCAACATCCGGCACAGACGCACGCGGTCCAGCGAGAACGCCATGGCATTCCCATCGGGCCTCGAGGCGACACGAGATGACACAGCTGTGCGTTCGCCCGGGTCGCCCTTCGGCGAACGCGAAGGAGTCGCGGGGGTGAAAAACGATGGGTCGTGTTCGCCGGTGACGCAGTTCCGCCGCTCGCTGCTCGCGCTCAAGGGCCTCGGGCTCCAGGGCGCTGAGGGCGTCGGCGGTGTGATGGGTGACATGGCGACGCACGCGCACACGCCCATGTCCCCGGTGGTCAGGGACATCATCGAATCCACCGAGGAGCAAGAGGCGGCGCAGATGCGCATCTTGCTGGAGGAGAGAAGCCGAGCCCGGGAGATGGTACAGCGGCTCGAGCGTGATAAGCAGATGCAGGCGGAACAGCTGCGGATGATGGAGGAACGCATGGATCAGAGCGAGATGACGGAAGAGGAGCTGCGGGAGACCGAGGCGGCGCTCAGACGCGCGAGCCGCGAGGTTGAGACGCTCGCGGCGAGCAAAGACGCGTTGGAGAGGGAGCTCAACTCGCAACTCGAACGCGAGGAGGAATGGAGCCGGCGACTGCGCGACGCCGAGCGTGCCGGTATGTCTTCCACGGAGAAGGCGATCAAGGAGAGGGACGAGTACGCGGCCAAGGTGGAGGCGCTGGAGCGGGAGTTACAGGCGAACCGCGCCAGGGAGGTCAACGAGCTCATCGAAAACGCCAAAGAAGGTCGGGGGACCAGCAAGCCACTCGCGCGGACGCGAAAGGCGAAGACCACCGACGATGTCGTCGTCGAGGATACCGCCGAGCCGTTCGCGACGCCGGAGCCCATACCGGTCGCCAAGGCGTTCGTCACGAGTCACGAGACTGAGACCCTAAACCCGAGGGTTAAATCCTCGTCGGGGGTTTGGTTCCTCGCGGCGTTCATCGTCGCGGTCCTCGCCGTCGCCGCCGCGGTGTTCGTCCCTAAGTTCTCGTCATTCAATCTCGGCGGTTTGATGAAGTCTTCCGGATCGATGACGTCCGCGACGGTTGACATTCCACCCGGGTTTGCCGCGGCGCCGCCCCCCGCGACGGTGCCAGCCTCACCGGAGACGCCCCCGTGGGAGTGGGCCAGCGATCGAGCCGCCGCGACGGAAAAGGCCACCGCAGAGAATAAGGCCACCGCGGAGAACAAGGCTACCGTGGAGAATAAGCTCGACGATGCCGCCGAGAAGGACGTCGTCCTCGCCGCGGCCAGGGCTGCCAAGGCTCGGGACATCGCCGAGGCGCGCGCCAAGCAGGAGGCTAAGAAGAAGGAGATGGAGGAGCTCAGGCGTAAGCTGGCCGAGGCTGAAAAGATGAGGCAGGAGCTGGAGGCTGCGACCGCGGCTAAGGCCAAGCTGGACGCGGAGGCAAAGGCTGCGGCTGAGGCCAAGGCGCAGGCTGAGGCCAAGGCCAGGGCGGTGGCTGACGCTAACGCCAAGGCCAAGGCTGAGATCGCGGCGGCGAAGGCGGCCAACGCCAAGGCAAAGGCGGAGCGAGAGGCCAAAGCGAAGGCTGACGCGGAGGCTGAGGCTCAGGCTAAATCGGATGCTGAGGCTAAGGCTGCGGCCGAGGCCAAGGCTAAATCGGAAGCTGAGGCTAAGGCTGCGGCCGAGGCCAAGGCTAAGGCTGATGCTGAGACCAAAGTCAAGCTGTACGCTGAGATGAAAGCTAAGGCGGATGCTGAAGCCAAGGCTGAGGCCGAAGCTAAGGCCAACGCTGAAGCCAAGGCTGAGGCCGAAGCTAAGGCCAACGCTGAAGCCAAGGCTGAGGCCGAAGCCAAGGCTGAAGCAAAGGCTAGGGCTGAGGCCGAAGCTAAGGCCAACGCTGAAGCAAAGGCTAAGGCGGATGCTGAAGCCAAGGCTGAAGCAAAGGCTAAGGCTGAGGCCGAAGCTAAGGCCAACGCTGAAGCCAAGGCTGAGGCCGAAGCTAAGGCTGAGGCGGAAGCCAAGGCGGAAGCAAAGGCTAAGGCGGATGCTGAAGTCAAGGCCAAAGCTGAGGCCGAAGCAAAGGCGAAAGCTGAAGCTAAGGCCAACGCTGAAGCAAAGGCTAAGGCGGATGCTGAAGTCAAGGCCGAAGCCAAGGCGAAAGCTGAGGCCAAGGAGGAGGCCAGAGCCAAGGCTGAGGAGGCCGCAAAGGCCGCCGCCGCGGCGAATGCTGCCGAGGAGGAATCCGAGGAGGCCAGAGCCAAATCCGAAGCCGACGAGGCCGTCATCGCCGCCGCTGAGGGTGAAGCCGCCGCCGAGGCCGCCGCCGAGGCTGACGCCAAAGCCAGGGCCGACGCGGAAGCCTCAGCCGCCGATAAAGCCAGGGCGGAGGCGAAAGCCGCAGCCGACGCAAAGGCCGAGGCCGCGCGCGTCAAGGCCCAGGCCCAAGCCGCCGCCGAGGCCAAGGCGCAGGAGGAACACGTCAGGAAGCTGCGCGAAGACGCCACAAAGGCGGCCAACGCAGCGGCGAGGGCGGAACGCGAGAGACGCGAAGGAGGCGCGGATGAACACGAAGCCGAGGAACGCTCCTGGGACGCCGTGATCAAATCGGGGTGGGACGCGTGGCGCAAGATGGGCGGCAGCGACCGCCGCGCCCGGCTCAAGAGCGCGGCGCGGCGCGCGGAGGGTGCGGTGACGTCGTCGAGGCAAGGACGGCGCACCTGGGTCGCGGCGGAGAAGAGGCATCGGGAGACGTTGAGGGCGCTGGACGACGCCAACGACGCCGACGCCGACGCCGCGGAGAAGCAGAGGCTTCGGTTCGAGGCGCACGAGATCGAGGCGGAGGCGAGCGGGAGCCGGCGCAAGTGGGACAGCGTGAGGCAGAAGGCGAGCGGGGCGATGACCGCGCTGGAGGCGGAGCTTCGCGCGATTGGACACATGTAAGAGGCGCAGGCGCTGAAATTAGACATCAGAAGTTTGATCTCGAGACATCGCATCGTTCCTGTCTCGGCCGAATCCTCTCTCCAGATCATCACACCTTCGCGCCAATAAATCAAGGAAATAGACTGGGAGGGATGAAGGGACGGGCCGAACGCGCGGGCTCGGGTCAAACCCGCGCACGCGGGAGGGTCGTCACGACTCGGATCGCGCCGCCGGTGGCCACCGCCGAGCGCCCGAACGTCCCGACACCCGCCGCAGCGCACGCGGTGCCCGATTGTGTCCCGATTGGGACGGCCCCGAGGAGGAGAGGGGGAAAAGACGCTCCGAGCTCCCGGGCTCATCTCTCTTTTTGGTCCCGGGTGACGAACGCGGATCTGACCGCGCGCGGACGTCGTCGACGCCATGTACGCCCGGATCCGCGCCCGCGAGCTCGATCCAACCGGGCGGCTGGGCAAAGCGACGCGAGGAGGCGACCCCAGCACCTCCGGGCGACGACCCGACCACACATCCGGTCCGCGTCTCGGAGGGGCGGTATCGCCCGTGGACCAGTGCGACCCGTCGATCTCGCTCCATCGCGGCCTCGCGTCGTGGGCCGAGGCTGACTCGCTGAGCAACTGCACCGCCACGTACAGCGAACTTCGCCCGGCGCCACGGTCCACCATCGCCGCGGCGTTCTCCCCAGACGGCAGAACCCTCGCGTCCACCCACGGAGACCACACCGTCAAGCTCATCGACTGCGCCACCGGCAAATGCCTCGCCACGCTCGCGGGACACAGGCGCACGCCGTGGGTCGTCCGGTTCCACCCGAGCAACCCGCACGTCCTGGCGTCCGGGTCCTTGGACCACGAGGTTCGCATTTGGAACGCGCGGACGTCCGAGTGCATCCTGCGGTTCGATTTCGGCAAGCCCATCGCGAGCCTCGCGTTTCATCCAAACGGCGACATCCTGACCGTGGCGTCGGGACATAAGCTGTACACGTGGAGGTACGCCGCGGCGATGCGATCGGACTGGGAGGCGCGCGTGAACAGGGACGATACCAATGCGGGTGACAGCGCGGGGGGTGCCGAGGGTGCCGACTCGAACACAGCTGTGAATCTCGGCGATCGATGGACCGCGTCGCCGGCGTACTCTGGGGGTTTTCCCTCGCGGTCGCGGGGAACCGTCGCGGGTGCCGACGTGGGTGCCGAGGGTGCCGACCCGGACGCCATGGCACTCCCCTACATCTCCTTACGAACCAGGCGGAGTTTGCGGGCGGTGCACTTTCACCCGCACGGCGTGCCGCTCCTGTTGAGCGCGGAGGTCAACGACGTCAATCCCGCGCGATCCGGTCAATCGGCAACGAACGAGCACGAAGTCCCGCCGCTCCGCGCGGTGACCGCGCCGCCCGCCGCGGGGGAATGGGAGACCGCCTACGCCGCCGCATCCGCCGCGGCGGCTGCGGCGATGGGAGGAGGCGCCGCGAACGGATCAGGTATCGGGTTGTCCGATCGGAGCGCGCGGGGCGCGCAAGGGATCGGAACCGGTCGAGAGCGGTCGAGGACGACGTACATCGCCGCGAGGTCCGCGCCGAGTTCCAACCCGGGTTCCCCGGTGCTCTCGTCGCAGCCGAGCGCGGATGCCGATAACCTTGAAGAGATCGCGAGGCTTCGCGTGCGCTCGCCCATGGAGATTGACGGGGCGGTCGGCTCCACCGGCGTATCCCGTGGGGATCATTCCTCGACGACTCGGCAGCAATTGTTCCGGGCGCCGGGGGGTGACGCGTCGGCCAGCACCGCCGCCGCCGCCGCCGCGACCGCGGCGTACCAGAGCGCGCAGAACGCGTCTGCGCGGCTTCGCGTGCTTGATCCCGGCGCGCCCGCGGATCAGGCGGCTCGAGACGCCGCCGCGGCGGCGGCGGCGGCGGCGGCTTCGGATCGCGCCGCCGATCAAATTCAACGAGATCAGCCGTGCACGGTCAAGCTCAAGCTCTGGCGCTACGACAGACGCAACCCGCTGGCGCCGCTGAGCGACGCGAGGCTCGTGATACCCCACGCGGTGCTGTGCAGCGAGATGGGTGCGCATTTCTCGCCGTGCGGCCGGCTGTTGGCCGCTTGCGTGGCGTGCCTGCCCAAGGACGCGCCCGAGCCCGTCGCCGGCGAGCCCATCCCTCGGCTCGTGTACGAGCTTCGCGTGTATTCGCTCGAGGAGAAAAACTTTGGTGAGGTGCTCGCCGCGCGCAGCGTCCGCGCCGCGCACTGCCTCACCTCCATACAGTTCTCACCCACCAGCGAGCACGTGCTCCTAGCGTATGGGCGGCGGCACTCGAGTTTGCTGTTGCTCATCGCCGACGGCGGGTCGTGCATCACGGTGCACACCATACTGGAAGTGTATCGCATCTCGGATATGAGTTTAGTGCGTGTGTTGCCGTCCGCGGAGGATGAGGTGAACGTCGCGTGCTTCCACCCAGCCGCGGGTGGTGGACTGGCGTATGGGACAAAAGAGGGCCGGCTGAGGATATTGCGGCACGACAAGCCCCCGCCGCGTAACGCGTCGAAGCGTCCGATGGCGATCGGTCGGTGTCTGGAGGATGAGCTGCTGGAGGTGCTGGACTGGAGTGGGCTCGACGCGGATGCGGATGGGTTGCCGGTGGAGAACAGCGGGTCCGATACGGACTAATAGGGCTGAAATCAGTCGCCGCAGAGTGGACCTTTCCTTTTTAAACGTCACGTCTCTCGACTCAAAGAAAAAATGTCGTCCCGTCGCCTCGACTTTCTCGTCACATACGCCGGCGCCCCGAGGCTGCTACCGGGGGCGCCGCCATGACGTTCGCCTACCACGTCCGCGCGATGCCCGCGTGGATGAACCCTCCGTCTCCTTCGCCGCCGCCGATGCCCGATACGCCGTCGCCGCCGCCCGGCGCGGTGAGACCCGGGTGGTGGGACAACAAGGTCAGCAGGCAGGATAAGGACTTGGGCGGGAGCGTGCTGCTCTGGGTTCTCCTCGCGATACCGGCGCTGCTCCTGCTGCACTGCTGTCTCGTGCGCGGATGTTTCTGCTACGACGACGAAGAAGAGTCGATCGGCGCGCGTCGTATCCGGGCGAGGATCCGCGCCAGGCGGCGCCGGCGCGCGGGCGAACTCGACGCGACCGACAGCGACCGGAGCGACAGCGACGTGGAGCCCGTGTCTCCCGCCGCCTGGGACGCGCCGACGCGCACCAGAAGCGCCGCGCTCTCCCCTTTCCACGCGCGCGATGGATCCACGGGGACGTTCACCAACGAGAGCATCCACGAGTGGCGCATGCTCGCGATGGAGCGAGAGCGCGCGCGCGCCCGCACCCCCGGGCACCCCTCACCCCTCGGACCACGAGACGACAACAACGACAGCGACAACAACGACAGCTACAACGACGACAACAACAACGCGCCCGCTCGAACCCGCCGCGCGCATCGACGAGTATCCCCCGAAGCCGTCGAGATCGAGCTCGAGTCCGAGGATGACCAGACAGAGCACGAGCCCGGCCCGATGACGTCCAGGGCGATGGCCACGCTCCCGCGGTGCTTCGTAGGCGACAACAGGTGGCGCGCCCTCAGGGGCCTCGAGCCCGTCACTCCCGCCGCGGCTGACGATGTGAACGACGAGGGCCACGCCGCGGCTCGCGCGATCCAGGCGGCGTCCGACGACATCGAGGTGTGCCTCGTGTGCACCGACGACTGCGAACCCGGGGACGAGCTCATCGTGCTGACCTGTCACCACTCGTTTCACGCGGATTGCATCAAGCGGTGGCTGAAGGTCAACGCGGTGTGCCCGACGTGTAGGGCGAGGGTGACGCGGGTGACGCGGCGTGAACGCGCGGCGCTGTGGTACAGTGGATGGGGTTCCGTGAGGGATGATGTGACGGACGGGGACGGGGGTGACGGTTGGAAGGAGGGCGGTGACGAGGAGATCGTCGTTAACGTGGTTTCGTGAGTCGCCTCCGTTGACTCCCACCCCTGCGGTTCGTCTCGTTTTGTAGTCACAGAGTTTGGTGCTTCATTTGATGTACCGGTTCAAACAACAGGTACATCAAATGAAGCACCTTCGGTACAAAACGCGACGAGACCGGTGGGTTGGCGCGGTGCAGCCGCGGCGACGGGGAGGTTCGACGAGCTGGTAGACAGTGAGGTTCTTCCTTGAGACAGTGACAACTCCTGCTTCTTCGGTGCAACGACTGATGTTGTCTCCCAGTTTCATCATGTTGCTTCACAACGAAGCAGCAGTCGTTGCACTCGAAGCAGGAGTCGCCGCCGACCACACACCAGCTCGGCGTATCTCCCCGCCGGACCACAAAGACGAGTTAGCTCGCCCAGACAGAAAGTTTACAAGTCAAAACAAAAAAGAGCCGTCCTGTCACACGGCGAGATCAAGCCTGGGTAAAACACGTACCCAGTCAGCGCTTTGAAAACGCGGGAGCCGCGATCTCGCATCGATTTCCCGGCGAATTTCAGAGTTTTTCACCCGCGACTCGTCATTCTTGAGTTAAATTTCCCAGCTCGCGCCTCGATCGATTTTTTTTGGAGATAAAAAAGCTTTGGTCGTACCTCGCGTCAGTCAAGTACGTGACTTTGGGCCCGGCCGCCCGCGGGGATCCAGTTTGAAAGCGCGCGCGCGGTGCCTGGCACGCGGCGTGTGTTTGTTCGAACTTCATTCGTACCTCGTCGATCGTCCGAGCGAGGTTACGCGCGCGACCAGTGGACGGCGTGCCGCGGTTCGCGAAGACTTCCCCTTCCCGAGAGGTCGTCTCCGTCCGCGTGCATCCAACGACCAGTTTTTCTTCACCGGGCGCGTGTGCGAGATGAGCGAGGCGAGCGGCGGCGCGACCGCCATGGACACGCTCGAGCGCAAGTTCGCCATCCCCGAGAAGTCCGGCGACGCGGGCGAGGCCGATTCGCCCGAGCAGTCCGGGGTGCAGACCCCGAAGCACGAGTACCAGAGCGGGTTCAAGCGACTCCGCCCGAAAGGCTGGGAGGAGGTGGAGGGGTCCGAGCACGGAACCGGGTCGGGGGAGGATGACGAGCTGCCGGGCACGTCCGCGGGCTCCATCGAGGCGACCCCGGACGAGGTCAGGTACCTCCAGAACCGTACCAAGTCCGCGTGCTCCCAGCTCGCGGACATCATCGTCGAGCTCCGCAGAGAGAGGTGCGCCCTCGCCCCCGCCCGACCCACGCTCGGATTTTTCAAAAGACCAGTTCGAAACCCAGGCGTGCGCCTCGGGCTCTTTTCAAGATCTGGATCCCTCGCGTCACCGCCCCGGGTTCGACCCTTAGACTGACCCGATCGCCGTTTTAAACCTCGCAGGGAATGGTCCGCCGACAAGGATACCAAGACGTCGCGAAAGCGCGAGCTGCTGCAGCTGCTGCGATCCATCCAGAGGTGCGCCGTCCCACCTCCCCATCCGTGAAAATCATCCCACTCGACTCTCCGCCGGAGGGACATTTTAACCAGATCTGAGGATCTGAGACTGCGCCGCATTCAAAACACGCCGAGTGTTGACCACCTTTTCCTTTTCCCCACAGGCGGCTCGATAAGCTCGAGTCCAACCCCGAGCTGGACTCCCTCCGCTCCTACATCGCGTTCGCCCTGGAGAAGGCTTCGTGCCAGCAGGTCAAGCTCTGCGACTTGCTCGACGACGAACTGCAGCTGATCCTGTCGCGCGTCGCGGAGGCGAGCGGCTCCCCTAAGCAGCTCCTCGCGCTCTCCGCGGTGTCCACCAGGTTCCGGAAGCTCGTGCGGCAGCCCGGGGTGTGGCAGACGCTGGACATGAGCACCCACGCCTCCTTCCTCACCGACCGTCTGCTCTTGAGCATCGTCCGCGGCGACGGCGCGTTTGCGAATTTGAAGCGGGTGTGCCTCGCCAACTGCAACCGGCTGACGGACTCCGCGGTGTGCGCGCTGCTGGACGTGTGCGGCGAGAACTTGGAGGACCTGGACCTCAGCGGGTGCACGCTCCTCAACACGTCCACGATTGAGCACGCCGCGCGTGTGTGCGTCAGCCGCAAGGATGGCAAGTCGCGACTCCTCTACCTCGACCTCTCCGGGTGCGCAAACGTCGACACGCTGGAGGCGCTGCGTTTGACGGAGACGAACTTCGAGACCCTACGGGAGATTTCGCTCATGGGTACCTCCCGGCTCAACGGCCGGGTGCCGCAGGATAAGTTCACGGAGCTCGCCAAGGAGCTCGAGGCTCGGCGGGCGCGGTGGCGGGGCGCGTTGAAGAACGCTCGGGAAGACGCGGCGCGGCGCGTGGAGCCCCACTGCGAGCGAGGTACGATGGAGACGGCGTCCACTTGGGAGGACATCGCGGGCTGGATCGACGTGCAGTGCGGCGAGTGCATCGACTGCGCGTGCGGGGACGTGTCGCGGGGTGAGTTGGAGCCCGAGAACATCGTCGAGCGCCGCGCGTGTCCGCTGTTCGGCGCGGTGAGACTCAACGCGTCGCTCTGCGTCAGGGACTTACCCAAGCGTGTGAAGCACTGGAAGACGAAACTGGACATCTGGGAGGAGGGCACCGCGCCGATCGCCGCGTGCGACCACGCGATGGTGATGCAGGGGAACATGAACGATCCGGGGCACCAGCACCAGCTGAACTTGCTGCCCGGTTGCGGTCACGTGCTGTGCGTGGACTGCGAGCAGCGGTCGAGGGTGCACATGGTGCGGCGGCACCTCGACAACGAGTACGTGTACCCGTGTCCGCTGTGCGGGCTGGACATGCCCAATCCGGGTGGCTTTGAGATCACGCTCAACCCTTGAGCGGGCGATGTGGGCGATGTTTAGACGAGACGAGAGACGGGTGGGTTCTGAGGGGACGGTTAAATAACTTTTAGGGGAAAGTAAAGATGGCAACCGCCGGGCAGGGAGCCCGGCCGCGATGTTATATGTATTCTGAGACGCTGACGAAAAAAAACATGACGGCAGTTCACGATAT
>Ga0222716_10003246_pt1 | contig 13011 bp, 7 predicted proteins | sample C33_13DmetaG_FD_165044 | JGI IMG/M metagenome (GOLD analysis project Ga0222716, IMG submission 165044) | Estuarine water microbial communities from San Francisco Bay, California, United States - C33_13D | ecosystem: Environmental > Aquatic > Marine > Unclassified | place: USA: California... | reverse complement strand
TATTTCTGCCCTACGTGATGGTTTCACTTTACCAGTGGAGTCAGCTACAACCCAGGGGGAGATTGATAGTCCTTTTGATGAGAGTTGGTACTCATCTATGCAAAACGAAACTGCTAACCTTCAGGGAATAGACTTTGAGCTACCCAATGGAGATGCGTTTAGTTATGGTATTAAAGATGAGTATCGCCAACAACTCGTTGATAAAAACTCACGACTTGAAGAGTTCTTTGACCAGTATGTGGAAGACAGCGGTTCGTGGAATATTGATAAGCTTAACATGCATCAAACAGTTGTAGACAACATAGACGAAATTGTCAAGAATGTCTACCAACAAGGTTTGAGTGATGGGCAGCGTAAGGTTGTGACTAATGCGTCTAACGTACAGGCACAGTCTCCTTCAAGTACTCCACAACAAGGCGGTCAAGATGCACAGATGGAAAGATTACTTAAAGAGTTGGGTGGTGGCACAAATGTTATGAATATTAAAGGTTAAAATAATAAAAAATGGCTTTTACATCCACACCTTCGGATTTTAGCCCAAGCTCAATTAAGAAGCTTGATCCGGCTAAATACACTTCTTTGTCAGATTACATTGACGAAGTAAACAAACCAGATAACCGTGACTCTTTAGTAAAGACTTACGGTAATCAAGGTATTACTGGTTTCCTACAATTAGTAGGTGCGGTAAAATCAAGCGGTACTTCTGATGAAGTACAGTACTGGGAAGAAGCTCGTCTTCACGCACGTCAATCTTTCACTATCACTGGTAGTGCAGTTACAGCAGCGAAGAGCGTTGTATTGACTTTCGGTTCTAATGCCGTTGTAGTTCGTGTAAACGATGTAGTTCTTTTGAATGGTGATGAGCGTGGTGTTGTTACAGCAGTAACAGGTACTACTTCTTTCGCTGTTGCTAACTTAGCTGATGCTAACTTTAGCGGAACAGACCTAGCAGTAGGTACTCACACAGTTTCTATCATTGGTAACTTGTACGGACAAGGTACTGACCAACCAGGTTCTTACTTGGAGAGCAACGTTGTAAAGCGTACAAACCCTTACATGATTGTTAAGGAGATCTTCAAAGTAACTGGTTCTCAAGCTACCAACATCGGTTGGATTAACTTGGGTAATGGTGACTACCGTTGGTACGTGAAAGGTGAGCAAGATACTCGTCAGCGTTTCATGGACAAGCGTGAAATGATGATGCTTTTAGGTCAGAAAGTAGCGAACACTGCTAACGTAGCTGATGCTACATTCGGTGGCGGTTCAGAAGGTTACTTCTCTGCAATTGAAAATCGTGGTATGGTTCACAATGGTCTTATTGACACATTGGGTGAGTTAGACCTTATCGTTAAAGAATTTGACAAGCAAGGTGCTGGTTCTGAGTACGCATTGTACGTAAACCGTGACCAAGACTTGGCAATTGACGATATGTTAGCTGCTGGTTTATCTGGTTCTGCTATTACTGCTGGTGCAACTTCTCAGTTTGGTGCATTCAACAACAGCCGTGATATGGCAATTGAACTAGGTTTCAAATCATTCTCTCGTGGTGGTTACACTTTCCACAAGCATGATTGGAAATTGTTGAACGACCCAACGTTGTTGGCAGGTTCTGACTTCAAAGGTGTTGCAATCCCTATGTCAACTGTAGTTGACCCACAAAGTGGAGATCGTAACCCATCTTTGGAGATGAACTTCAAGAACACCAACGGTTACTCTCGTGAAATGGAACACTGGATTACAGGTTCGTTCATGGGTGCAACTAACGACACTAAAGATATTGCTCAGTTCAACTACCGTTCTGAATTAGCTTTGGTTACTCGTGCTGCAAACCGTCACATGCTTATCAAGTAATTGATGCACACTTTGGAGGGGGCTTTGTCCCCCTCCTTTTTTTAATTCTATTTAATATTTAATAAAATGGCTACACAGCAAAGAAAAGTGGCTAGTGCAAAATCTGCACCCGCCCCTAAAACACCTACTGCTACTCAAAAAGCAGAATACACTCCAAAACGCAAGTCTACGGAAGAGACTAAAGGACGTAAGGAGCAAATCTATTCGGTAATGAAAGGTTCTGGTATTTGGTATAAACTAAAGCAGAACGGAATTACCATCTATGACCCTGAAACAGATAAAGTACGTGAGATTCGCTATTGTGAAAACGAGCCTTCAGTATATACTGATGAGCAGTCTTCTAATGCCATTCGTTCTCAGATTGTATTTAAAGAGGGTATTTTAATTGTACCGCCTGTTAAGGCTAACCTACAAGATTATTTGGCATTACATCCATCTAACAAAGCAAACGGAGGTAGTACTTTCACAATCATCAACAAAGAAGCAAAAGCCACAGTTGAACTTGACCAAGAGTTCTTGTTGCTAGATGCGGTTAGCATTGTACGTGACAAGTCTATTGACGAGTTGCTACCTATTTGTATGTATTTAAATATTGACGTTAACCAACGCAATAACGAAATCCGTAGAGAATTACTGCTAGAGGCTAAAGGAAATCCAAAGAACTTTATTGAGTTGATGGACAATCCTTATGTTCGTAGTATGTCTGCGGTCAAACAAGCCGTTGACTACAATATCCTTAAATCTAAGGAAGATGGAATGTACTGGATGGATAGCGGTAGACTTATTGTTACTACCCCTGTAGGTCAAGATACTATAACTGTAATGACCCGATTCTGTATGACGGAGAAAGGCGCTTCAGTATACGATGAGATTGTAAGTCGTCTTGAAAAGATAGATTAACATCTAACTATTTGATTATGAGGGGGTCGCAAATTGTGACCCCTTCTTTTTTGGTATATTTGTATAAAATAAATAACTACCATGGCAAGTGTAGAATCGGTATATTTTGCTTTAAAGGACTTAGCTAACAAAGATCAGCGTGGGTTTATAACACCGACTACCTTCAATCGCTTTGCACAAGTAGCGCAACTAAACATCTTCAATCGTCTTTTTGTAGACGCTCGTAAAGATAAGGTTGCACGACTAAGAAACATTGAAGGGGCAAGACCTCTAGGAAGCAAGAAACAAGTTAAGGAGGATTTATCTTTCTTTAGTAAAGAGCAGGTGTTGAGTCAAGCTAATGGCGTATTCGCCAAACCAGACGACCTAGCACGTATTATCTCTTTACGCACCAATGGTAAGTTTATGTTTGGGCAGAGTACCTCAACCAATATTGATATTGTGTATGATGAGGAAAAGCTATACTACATATTAAATAGCAGTCTTTCTGTCCCTACAGATTCACGTCCTATTGCTGTATTAGGGGATGACATTGAGGTATTTCCTACATCAATCAAGAAAGTAAAGGTAAGATACTATAAGTATCCAGAAGGAAAGCTAGCCACCACAGGAGCAAGAACTGCTTCTACTCCAACCTTTGGCTATACAGTAAGTAATGGTGTTGAGTCTTATAGCGCAGCAAATAGTGTTGACTTTGAGTTACCAGATCACTATGAGTCAGAGTTAATCATGGAGATATCTAAGTTGATTGGCGTAAACCTAAAAGACTCTGATGTATATAACTATGCCGTTACAGAACAACAAAGAAAAATGACTGAATAATGGCAAGAAACCTAGTACCTATATCAGACGTTGTAAACGACTTTATTTTAAGTGTAACAGACGATGACTACTCTAACGAGGTAAGCGACACCTTGGTGCATAATTATGCGTTACGTGGCTTGCGTGAGATGGGGTTTGATACACTTCAAGTAGTAAAAAGCTTAAAGCTAACAGTAAATCAAACTTTAGGGACAGTTGAACTACCCGATGACTTTGTTGATTTAGTTAAGGTTGGTATCGTAGGGTCAGATGGGCTTGTATATGTCTTTGGTCAAAACAAGAACATCAATTACAGCCAAAAGTATAAAACAGATACTGCTGGAAACAACATAGATTCCAATAGTGATGGAGTGTTTGATAGAGTAAACGCAAAAGAAAAGCCAGAGCTTATTGCTGCTTATAGAGGATATTCTTCTTATGTGTTTCAAAACTATTTAGACCAAAACACTTACGGAGCATTATATGGTATCGGTGGTGGTCATTACACTGGTGAGTACCGAATGAACTACGAGCAAAACAGATTAGAGATAGCCTCTTCTGATAATTACACAGAGGTTATTGTAGAATATATTGCTGACGAAGCTCGTTCAGCCAACCCTAGTATTCATGTATATGCGGAGAATGCATTGCGTTCTTACATCTACTATCGTGTGATTGAGCGTAAGAGTAGCGTTCCTTATAACGAAAAGATGAGAGCAAGACAAGAATACTACAATGAGCGTAGACTAGCTAACGCGCGTCTTAAATCGTTTAGCAAAGACGAGGCTCTCAAAACTATTAGAAAGAACTTTAAGCTATCTCCTAAGCACTAACGCATGGCTATAGATAAACTAACTCCACGTCAACTAAATAAGGATGAGGACTACCTCTTGGTGAAATCCACCGAAATGGTAGATGCTCTTAATGTCCGTATGACTGAAGATGACGATGGTAATAGAGGTGTACTTAAAAACATAAAAGGTAATACGGAAATATCCCTATCGGGAGCTAACGCATTACCTAGCGGTACTAATCGTGTTATAGGAACATGTTCTTTTAATCAAAAAGACTTAATATTCTATTTCATATGGAATTCTAATAATGACCATACAATCTATCAAATAGATACTAGCGGTACTGCTATTAAGGTTGTTACAGGTTCTTACTTGGAGTTTAGCTCTACACACGTTATACACTCTAACGCTATTGAAGATGCCAACAAGGATATCCTAATATACTGGACCGATGGTGTAAACGAGCCTAAAAAAATAAACATATCTAAGTGTATAGATACTAATGTCACATATCCCGCAGGTTCTAATGACACGGAAAAACTTTTAGAGATAACTATTGCGAAACAACCTCCGACTAGCCCTATATCGTATGAATATAGAACTGATAACACCATAAACTCTAATAGTGTGTATGAGCAGACTTTTCAGTTTGCTTATCAATACATTTATCGTGATGGTGAGATTAGTGCATTGTCGCCATATAGCACATTAGCTTATAGTCCTTGGATGGCTAATAGAGCAAACATTAAACCCCCATATACCACGGCTGATAATTATATTAGACTAACGATGGAAACTTCTACTGCTGCGGTAGAGAAGGTTCGTTTGTTAGTACGTAATAACAACATAGACACCTTTGCTTTAGTTAAGGATATAGATGTAACAACGCCAGGCAACAATCAAGTTTTTGATTTTTACAATGATGGATTATATCCTCTAATTTCAACAAATGAGTCTGACAAGACTTACGATGCTGTTCCTAAGAATGCTCAATCAATGACCTTAAGTAACAATAGGTTGTTTATGGGGAACTATACTGAAGGCTTTGACCATTATGTACCCAATACTTCTTTAGGCGCACAATATTTAGAAACACCTAGAATTACAAATGGTGTAATCACAAAGGAAACTGATGAAGATATTGATATTGACTTATCAGGGACTCCTAATATTATAAATGGAAAGCGCACAGTATTTATTAAACTAGTGTATGACTATAATACATTCACTTATGGTTCTCCGAGCGGTATAGACACTATAACAGTAGTAGACGGCACTAACACTAAAGATTATTTAATTACTAGCGTTAGGGTAAATCCTAATACTGTAGAATTTTTTACTGAGGTTGAACTCACTAATGACACATACACTAGAACACAATTTGGTCAATTACTAGCTACAGCTATATCTAATATTTCCGATGTAACTGTACAAGCGGGATACAATGATTCTTCTAATAGTGATAGATCTACGTATCTAGTTAGTGTAAATCCCGCTGTTGACGATTATTTAGATTTTGAGGGAACTTTAACTTTTGGATTTTTTAGTTCTTCGTACAACACTAGCACAAAGAAAATTGACGTAGAGGTAGGTGTTAAGTCTCTTGCTCTTAATGCTGTAAAAATTGATGACACTAGTTTTGGATTAGACTCGGCTGAAGTTTTAGAAGACACTTTTACTACTAATATAAATGGATTAAACGGTACTGGTATAGTTCCAAGTATAAGTTTTGTATCTACTCCTATTGATGTTACTAGAACCTCTACGTTTAAATCTAACTCTGACCATAGCTTTGGATTGGTTTACTACGATGATAGAGGTAGAGCTAGTGGTGTTAGAGATATAGGATCTGTTAATGTTTCTGCATGGGGCGCAGGAGAACGAAATAATAAAAATGGTGCAGCTAGAGTTGTAGTTGATATAACTTCTGACGCTCCTACAACTGCTTCTTCATATTCTATAGTTTACGCTAAGAACAATAGATATTCAAACTATCAGCAGTACTCTGTTATGGAAGCTTTAAAGGCTGACAATAAAGAGTCTTTAGATGTCGGTGCAAATGTTGGTAATGACAATATATATTTATCCTTATCCTCTTCACAAGGTAAAGAGGACTCATACAGTTCATCAAAAGCTTCAGGTTTTAAGATTGAGGCAGCAGCTGGTGACAAGGTTAGGATTGTAAGATATTATGACCGCTCATTAGGTACATATATCTATCCACAAAATCACGAATTTGAAGTGGTGGGTATAAAAACTTACAATCTAGACAACACTCCGTTTTATCATGACCATTCCTCTTCTAGTAACGATGACCACAAAAAAAGAGAATATAGAGTTACAGGTGACTTCTTAGTATTAAGAAACGAATCATATGAGGGTTTTGCTTTTTCTGATTTAACAGATGTAGAAACAACATCTACTGATTTATGGCACTCAGCAGTAACTATTGAGGTATACACTCCTTTAAAATCTACAGAGACTAAGCTTTACTATGAAATAGGATCTAACTTTCCTATTTCTAATAGAAAACACGTAGGTGGTGAAGTTACTGCTGGCGATGTAGTAGCTTTAACCATAATCAATCAAACTACAAATTCTCTAACTGTATCAGGTAGCGACTTGTTATCGGTGTCCCCTGGTGAATATATTAGGTTTGCTAGTGATCCTGATTCTCAGACTTATCAAGTAGCTAATATTGTATATCAAGATAATCAAACTGTATTTACTTTCATCGCTAACCTACCTGCAAATCAATCTACAGTATATTGGACTTCTAGTGTTTCTAGAACCGTGTTAAAACATGGAGATACTTATTTAGTGCCTAGAGAATTAAGATATCATAGCAGAACTGTGGGATACAATCCTCAAGCATTTGCTAATAAAGTTTTTGAGAGTGTATATGTAGAAGCAAATAGCATAAGTGATTACTTTGACTCTAACGCGTTTTCTTACGGAAAGCCTTACGCTATCATAGACAATGAGAAAGAAGTCACTAGAAAGGCTTCTGTGACCTATAGCGACCCTTACAACCAATCCTCTAAGCGATTGACATTATCAAACTTTACACCTGCTAACATTCCGTTCTACGATTTTGATGTGAGTAAGGGGGGTATATATGGGTTAGTAGATATGAAGAATTACATCATGGGTCTACAAGAAGATTCAGTTATGAAGATTCCCGTAGGTGCTAACATTTTAGATTCAGCAAGTGGCGATAACATTCCTACAATTTCTACTAATGTACTCGCCCGTCCTATTGAGTATCAAGGTGTATTCGGCATCAACACTCAACGTGATGCGTTTATATCTTTTGAGGGTGCGGTATTCTTGGCTGACATCTATAGAGGTAAGATGTGGAAAGTAACTAGTCAAAGCGTTGCGGAGATTAGTTCTAACGGAATGTCATCATATTTTAATTCTAAGTTCTCAGAGCTAAAAGCCTATGAAAGCCCTACAAACAAAGTGTTATTAAAGCTTGGATTTGATAGAGATAATGATGAGCTAATAGTTTCAGCAGTCAAGTCCTCTGGAAACACTTTTAATAATGATTTCACAGTAGCATATAACTTCCGTAGAGACCTATGGTCTTCTTTCTACTCTTTCGTAGGTGAAGGATATGCGGAACTCAATAATGTTCTTTATTCCTTTAAAGATGGTAAAGCTTATTCTCATAATAGTAATAGTAGTCGTAACACCTTCTATGGTACTTCTTATAGTTCAAAAGTTGAAATTGTTTCAAACCAAAATCCTTCAATGGTTAAATCATGGGAAGCGCTCAACATTGAGGGCGATACTTCATGGGGTTTCACAGCTTATACATCAGATCAAACAGCTTCACAAATCACAACGCTAACGAAGAAAGAACGTTTGTTCTATTCTCACATACCTCGTGATACGTCTTCTATTAGTACAAGTCAGTTTATTACTTTAGGAGCTGTGACCAACATTGACGCTAATGACAATGTAACCATAGGTAATCCTATTAATAAGATTCCGTTTAGCGGTGGTGATGCCGTTTATGCTGATGGAGTTGATACTAGCGAAGTCATGACTACTCTTACTGCTAGAAACAAATTCACTATGAGTGATGTAAATGTGTTGTCGGTAGGTGATATTGTTAGTGTCAAGAAAAATAGCGATCTTGAAGGAGATCAACTTAGAGATAGATATATTAGAATTAAGCTTGAGAAGTCTACTTCCAGCCCTATAGAATTGTATGGTGTTGGCGTTGTTTTTGACAGATCAAGATTACATAATGACTTAGTAAACTAAATCGTATTTTTGTAACATGGCAGACAATAATTTTATACAAAACGCTGACTTACTAGCAACAGGTGTTGGAGGTCTTGGAGATATTGGATTAGGTATATACAACGTAGTTCAAGGAAGTAGAGCAGCTAAACAAGCAAAGGCTGACTTAGCAACGGCTCTAGGCAATCGTCCAGACTTATCGCCTAGTACTGCTTTTGCAGACGCTGAACGTAACGCATACTCAAAGAAGATGTTGAACATGCAACGTCAATCTTTGCAACGCAACTTAGCTTCAGGTATACAGGCAGCAAGTGCTGACCCTCGTGCTTTAGCTGCATCTCTTACAGGAATGCAACGTGGCGCAGCTATGGCAGAGCAACAAGCTATCGGAGCGCAAGCGCAAATGCAAATGCAAGCGACCATGAAACGAGGTGAAGCAGAGCAAATGGCTACTCGTTTAAAAGAAAACCGTAGTCAAGGAGATATTACTCGTGAATCACAAAACTTAGCATCTGCTCGTCAAGCTATTGGCGAAGGCATTGGCGGTATTGCTAGTGGTGTTGGTAGCGTAGCAGGTTCGGTTTATGGATTAAATGCCGCAGGAGTTTTCAATCAAGGTGGTAAAGCTAAAGTTCCTAAGACACCAGGAAAGTTTAGTCACGAGTCTAACCCTATTGACATTGTGAGAGATGGTGCAAAGGTTGGTGAGATGACTGGAGGAGAATACATCCTAAATCCAAAACAAGCTAGTGATATAAAGAGCGTAGTAGCAAGCGGAGACAAAGCTAAACTCCATAGCTACATGAAGTCTCTAATCAAAAAATTTGAAAAGTAATGTCTACACCATTTCAAGCCATAACAACAGGCGATAAGAGTATAGCCGAAAGAGCATCATCTTCTTTACGTGCCGTTAAGTCAGACTTCCAAAAAAGGGAGCAGACTGCTAATGCTAGTTACGATGCCTTGGATGTAGACTACACGGGGCTACCCGATAATCAAATGCAACTTGCTCAATCTTGGGGTGACTCTGTACGTGATAATCTTATAGAAGGATATCGTACAAACAATCAAGACCTTATTCGTCAAGCAAAGCAACAAGGACGTAGCCTAACCTCTTATATTACTGCTATGCAACAAGACTATACAATTGGTCGCAATAGCATGAGAAGAGCGGAAGAGAAACAATATCAAGGTCTTTCCAATAGTAAGGAAGAAATTCAAATGGGTTTTAACAATCGCTACAAAGAGAAAATAGGGTTTGAAGTAGATGAGCGTGGATATCCTACTAATATTTCTATTGGTGGAGAACCTGTTCAAATAGGACAATTTGTAAACGGTATGCGTGACAATCCATTTATGGTTGTAGATGCCGTTGACTTTGGTGGGGGCTTTAGAGCTGAAAAGAACGCAGCACGTCATAGCAATGAGATAATAGCCGCAGGATCACTAAATGGCGCTAAGGAGCAAGCTGTTAAGTATGCGGAGATTGACATTGAAAATGGTTTAGTTTCTAATGAAGACTTAGCGGTATTATACGCTAATAGAAATAAACTTATTAGTGACGTTAATAATCCTAGCGAAAAAGATGTACAGCTAATTCAGTCTATTGCTCAAGACCCTAAGAAGTTAGAAGAAGCTAAATCAATGTATGTTAATGACTATTCTAATTATTTAGGCGACCAATACACTACTAGAGAGAAAGCTAAAGCTAAACAAGAACGTGAAACTCAAGAAAAAGTTGCTTCACAAGGTATCTTAGCGCTTGATCCTGTTGTTGCTCAAATTGAAGGTGAGCCTGTAGCAGTATATTATACCGATGTTGATGGAGTCTCATTTGATATTAAGGGCAATGAGCGTGTATCATCCGTAGGTATTAATGAATCTGGTGACATTAAATATGTAGAGGTTGTAGTTAAAATTCCAGGTGATTTGTATTTGGGTACACAAGCTACCTATGAAACAAAAAAATATTCTGGTGAAGAATTAACTGAAGAGGTTTCTCAGTTAGTTAAGAATCGCATTGAGCTTAAAGCTCCAAAACAGATTAACGGTTGGTCAAGATTTACAGACAAAGCCACTAAAGCTATTAAGGATGCACCTGTAACGCCCGATGTTGATTCAGCACTAGAGGAGCTTTCTCAGCCAGCAATACCAACTGTCCCACAGTCTTAAAATCAAGTAGTTAGATTTGATTATCTTTGTAGGAAGTAAAACTCCTACAATGAACGAGAAGTACGAAGAGATAGTAAAAAAAGCGGTATCTAATGGCTATAGCCTAGAGCGTTTTCAAGAAATCTTATCAAAGTCAAACTTTACAGAATCTGACATAGCTTCTCTTTCCGAAGCCTATACCTTAAAAAAAAAAGGCACTACTCCTTCAGAATCGCCAGAAGCGCAGGGTTCTATGGACTCTACTTCGTCTTCGGTGGACGCAGACTCTTCATTGGCTGCACCGTTGGACGATACGTACCAAGGGGGTGATTACGCGCAAGGTTTTAAGCAACAAGAAATTCTAAAAGATATAGCCACGCTAGATGTAACTAGTGAGGCAACTACTCCTTGGTCTACTATTAAAGAAGAGGAAGACTACCATCGCGCTAATAACAATCAAGAAGGTGTTATTGAAGTCGCTCGTAAAAGAAAAGATCAATTAGATTTTTTAAACACAAGTATTATTGTTTCTTCTGGAGACGCTATTGCGTTTAGGCAATTCACAGGTGTTGATGAATCACAGCAAAAAGGATTAAGCGAGGAATCTTTAATTAGTCAAGCTTCTAAACTGAACAAACAGTATACTGATTTAACTGGTGATAATAATAAAATTATTGAAGAAGACGGCAGTGTAAACGAACAGTCAAAGGAAAATCTAACAAAAGAGTTTCAGCGGACGGCTTATGAAGTCTATGACGATGTTATGGACAAAGCGAAAACTAGAGCTGAGGATACAGAAATGCAGGATGCTTGGAATCCTTATGTAGCTGCTATGGGTCAAAGTGTTATAAACTCAGCTACACAACTAACATATACATTACAGGACATGCTAGCGCCCGAAGGCGCAATGGACACTAAGATTCAAAGTTTTCGCTACCAACAAAAAATTGAGCATTTAGCTACTTTATATCGTATAGGTGTAGAAGAAGATAGACTACAAACCTCAGCAACCGAAGATTTATTTGTAAAAGATGAAGACGGCAACTTAAACGTTGGAGATGGATTTAGAAAGATTGGTTTTGGTGTTGCACAAACAATACCTCAGATAGCGTTTACAATTGCAGCTCCAGAAATTGCTTTGCCTGTTATGGGTGCGGTTTCAGCGTCATCAACATGGATTGACGTTCGGGATAGAGCTGACCTTAATCAGTCTCAAAAAGTAAGCCTAGCACTTATTGCTGGTGCTTCAGAATACGCGTTTGAACGTATTGGTATTGGAGAAATAAATAAAGCACGTAAATCTCTAGGTATTATTGACAACATACCTAAATCTACACGTCTTAATATGGCTAAGGATTGGGTAACTAGTCAAAACAAGTTAGCTGGAGCATTTGTAAATAGTCGTATAGGTGGAGCTTTGGGTTCAGCTACAGCAGAAGGTCTTGAAGAGCTTGGAGTATCTATTACAAATCAAGCAGCAGCACATGCAATAGCGGGAGACGAGTTCAACGGATACGAAATTGCTGATTCATTTATGATTGGATTTGCAGCGGGGGGCGGTACTGCTACTGTACCCGCTACACTAGCCGCAGGATTTTCAGCAGTAGGGTCTACACCGCTCTTGAAAGATCGTATCAAGATAATAAACGACATCAAGAAGTATAAAGACTTAGCTTCTAATCCAAACTTATCTAAATCAGAACGTAAAGAATTAGAGTTAGAACTAGAACGTTCCAACCTAGAGCTTAAAGAGTTAGTTAACAAAGAAGAGAAGTTCTACGCATCAATGAACGAGCAGGATCAAATGGATATCCTGTCACTCAATCAAAAGATTCGTAGCAAGATTGACCTTCATGCTAAAATGAAGTCTCAAGAAGGCAAGGATAAAATCATGCGTGATGTTCAAGGTCTTCTTAAAGAGAAAACTGAAATTGAAAAGACCTACGGAGACCCATTCTCTGTCGTTGAAAACGAAAACGGAAAGGTAGAGCGTAAGCCATACAAAGACCGTAAGCGTGCTGAGAAGCTTAATGCGATGCTTAATGAGCTTGGCTTAGGTCAAGTAGAGGAAACCGCAGAGACCTTAGCTGAGTCTACTGTAGAGTTTACTGAGGATACTAATCTAGACGAACTTGTTAATGAGTTTATGGGCGACATAACGGACGCTCAACTAACTAAATACGGAACAAGCCGTACTGAGATTCGTCAAGCGTTAAAAGAAACACGTAACATGTTTAGTGCCTTAAAGGGCATTAACCCA
>Ga0222716_10003243_pt1 | contig 13020 bp, 8 predicted proteins | sample C33_13DmetaG_FD_165044 | JGI IMG/M metagenome (GOLD analysis project Ga0222716, IMG submission 165044) | Estuarine water microbial communities from San Francisco Bay, California, United States - C33_13D | ecosystem: Environmental > Aquatic > Marine > Unclassified | place: USA: California... | reverse complement strand
TAGAAGACAGCAGAGAAGGAATTACAGGACATTACACTGAGAATGCCTATCTATCATCAATGGGTGGTGGAATCGGCGGCGGGTGGAGCGATGTTAGGTCACAAGGGACAAAGACGTCGAAAGGCTCAGAGTCTACTGGCGTAATTCCATTTATGAAAGTAGTAGATGCAGAAATGCTTGCATTTAGTCAAGGGGTAACTCGTAGAGGAAGTTATGCTTCTTACCTACATATATCACATCCCGAGATAGAGGAGTTTTTAGATGTTCGTAAAGCCACGGGCGGGGACACTAATCGTAAATGTACTAATCTTCATCATGGAATAGTAATTTCAGATAAGTTTATGGAAGTAATACATAGAGCTACAAAAGAGAATGACTTTAATGATGACTGGGATCTCATTGATCCGCATAGTGGAGAAGTCACTAAAACTATAAGTGCAAGAACACTTTGGGTAAAGTTACTACAAAATCGTATGGAAACGGGAGAACCATACTTGATGTTTGAAGATGCTGTACAAGCAGACTTACCCGAGTTTCAAAAAAGAAAAGGACTGAAAGTAAATCATTCCAATCTTTGTTCCGAGATAACTCTTGCTACAAATGAAGAAAGAACCGCAGTTTGTTGTCTTTCGAGTGTAAATTTAGAGTATTATGACGAGTGGAAAAACCACCCAGCATTTATACCTGACTTAGTACGCTTCTTGGATAATGTACTTACTTCCTTTATTGCTAATGCACCTGATGAGTTAGAACGTGCAAGATACAGTGCTGAAAGAGAGAGAAGTATTGGTCTTGGCGCTATGGGATTCCATGCTTACTTGCAGAAGAATAATATAGCTTTTGAAGGAGCTTTGGCAACAAGTGCAAATATGGAGATATTTAAACGTATAAAGTCTCAAGCACAAAGAGAAACAGAAAGACTTGCAGTAGAGAAAGGTGCATGTCCAGATGATGATTCATGTTCAGTTAGAAATGCTCATCTTCTTGCAATCGCCCCAAATGCTTCAAGTAGTATTATTTGTGGGAACACAAGCCCAAGCATAGAGCCGTTTAGAGCGAATGCTTTTACACAGAAAACTAAGTCTGGTTCTTATTTAATGAAGAACAAATTTTTAGAAGAGGTCTTAGAAAAGTACAATCAAAACATTGATTCTACTTGGACAAGTATTATAACAAACAAAGGAAGCTGTCAGCATTTAGACTTTTTGACTGATGAAGAAAAAGAAGTCTTCAAAACTGCAGTGGAAATAAATCAGGCATGGGTAGTAGAACACGCAAGTATGAGACAAGAATTTGTATGTCAATCACAGAGTGTAAACCTATTCTTTCCACCTGATGTAAATAAAGGCGATCTGCACAATGTTCATATGTTAGCATGGGCTAAAAATATGAAGACTCTTTACTATTTACGAAGTGAAGCTATTAGTCGTGCAGATAATGTATCAAATAAAGTAAAAAGAGAGATAATCTTTGAGCAATCAGATTGTCTAAGTTGTGAGGGATAAATGAGTTTATTAAAAGAAAGAGAATATTATAAGCCTTTTCAATATCCTTGGGCATTTGAGAATTACAAAAAACAACAACAAATGCATTGGCTTCCAGAAGAAGTACCATTACAAGATGATATAAAAGACTATAAAGAAAAATTAAGTGAAGGCGAAAGGGTATTGTTAGACAACATCTTTAAGTTCTTCACTCAAGCAGATGTAGACGTATGTGGAGGTTATGCAAAGCATTACTTACCTACATTTAAACAACCAGAAGTAAGAATGATGCTTGTTAGTTATGCTGCTATGGAAGCAGTACACCAAGAAGCATATTCTTTATTGTTAGAGACTTTAGGTAAATCAGATGATATGTACCAGGAGTTTTTTGACATTGGTGCCATGATGGAGAAACATGAATATCTACAAGATTTCAGTATGAACACTCCATTTGATATGGCAAAAACTATGGCAGTGTATAGTGCATTTACAGAAGGAGTACAACTATTTAGTAGTTTTGCTATTCTTCTTAACTATCCAAGACATAACTTAATGAAAGGAATGGGACAGATTGTTACATGGAGTATTCGTGATGAATCCTTACATGTTGAAGGTCTATCAAAACTATTTAGAACTTTCATGCAGGAGAACCCCGAGTTATGGACAGATAAGTTAAAGTATGAAATTTACTGTGCTGCTGAAAAGACTGTAGAATTAGAGGATAACTTTATTGATATTTGTTTCAATAAAGCAGATGTACCTGATTTAACAGCAAAAGAAGTAAAAGAGTATATTCGCTATATTGCGGATAGAAGATTACTCGGTATAGGACTAAAAGCTATATTTCATAGTAATGAGAATCCTTTACCTTGGATTGACATGCAAGTCAATGCCGTTGAGCATACCAACTTTTTTGAAAACCGTGCTACTGAGTATGCTAAAGCTAGTACACAAGGAAATTGGCAAGATATTTTTAAATAAGGAGAAAATTATGTCGACAGAAAATAATCCACAAGTAGAACAACAGCAAGAGCCTGTTTTAGTACTTGATGATAAAAAATACGTTATTTCTGAGTTAAGTGATGAAGCAAAATACATAGTCGCTTGTTTGAATAGTTTGAGTGCAAAACAACAAAACTTTCAAATGGAGTTAGACCAAGTAAGAGTTGCTACTGAAGGAATGACAGCTAAACTAAAAGAAGCTGTTGAGAAAGAAGACGACGAAATAGTACCTGAAGAGGTATAGTAATAAGGGGCTTTATGCCCCTTTTTCTTTTAGTATAGTTTCTATTATATCCCAATTTTCTTTGGGACTGCCTAAATTCTTATAGGCACATTCAAATTCTTTATTTTTATTTCGTATAACAAGTGCATCTTTTATTCTGCCTTCATTAAGTACTTTTGTACAAGCGTGTTTAGACAGTAATTCAATATCATGTATGTTACTGTAGTGATGAAAAATAGTATCTCCTTCGTTTTGAATTTCTTCGGATTCAACTATTACAGCAATATTGTTACAAGCCATAGCGGGTGCTTTGCCTGCCTGGCAAGTTACATGTTCTACTACCCAGTCGCTATCTTCAGTTTCTTCGTATTTATAGATAACATTTTTCATTTTCCCAAATAGACATGTACTTATGAAATTTTTTGTATGACTATGAAGGTTCTTTGTCGGACTCGCTATAAGCTCAGAGTGAAAGTTTAGTTCATATCCTTTCATACGTAATTTGATGAAGCCTACTCCGTGATGCCATGGGTCTTCCGTACAATTTTCTTTTAAGAATTTAATATCCATTTCTAATATTCTCATGTAGTTTTATAAAGTTTTCTAAAAGTATTGGATAATGCCAATCTCGTTCTTTATATTTAGTATCTTTTCTTGCAAAAGTTTGCTCAATCTTCCATAAATGTTTTGAATGTTCAGTACAAGTCCATCCATTGTCATGTTGGTGTTTTTGCATATTGCCAAGTTTATATCTTATTATTTTCTGGGGAAAGTAGTAGTTTGTAAGTGATTTATTGAAGTCAGGAATGTAGGAAAACATTCGCGTATCTGGTAGAAGTGTTATATCTAAGCTGTGGAAAGGAAGAGCGTTCATCTTTAAATCGTATAAAGATTGTCCTATAGTTTCAGTAGGTTTGCCTATAAATATCAAATCTATATCTTTAGACTCATTGAAACCAAAATTACTCCAAATATAAATTTCATAAGTACTAAAAGTATCAAATAAATTGACACTCTTAGTATATTTTATGAAATCTCGTATTCTATAAGTATTAAGAACCGCTATCACTAGAGTAAGCCAGCATGTCTACAGTTTTGCCTGTAAACAAAGTTACAGAAGGTCCGCTTGTACTATTTGCGTAGAGTTTACATGCAACAGTACCGTTTCGTAGTCTTATTGTATCAGTCTCTGTTCCACCTGAAGAGCCTGTTTCTATCATGACCCAATAGGCAGAAGTTCCTGTATGCCCTATCTGTGTTATAGTTCCTGTTATATTTTGATTTGTACCTGCACTTAATGTTTGTACTAAACTATAACCAGATGCATCTGGCTCATTAGGAGAAGAATTTGTATCTTTTCTTATTTCTGCTACGCAATCATTAGTATCTTGTACAATAGTATTATCTATGCTTGTAAATACATATTGTATATAAAGAGCAGTTAACGTTCCTGTATAACTTACATTTCTAACAGAGTCAGTATTAAGTCCTACTGTACTTCCACTCGGTGCAAAGTTTCTTCCCATATCTATAGCTTGATAGTTGACCTGTCCTGAACTATGAGTAATTTTCATTACTGTTGCAACCTGAGCTCGTGACCCATCACCAGTTTCCATTTCCTGATCAAAGAAAGTATTTGGAAAAGTACCAGGAGTTCCCCAAGTAAAGCTGGAGGCACTATGATTATAACTGTACCACTCCGACATTGAATGAGGAGTAGAAGTATTAGGTTTGCTTGCACTAGCTTGGTTTATAGTATCTGGCTGACCTCCTACCAAACCTGACAAAGTAACTATCTCACCAGAGTCAGGAGAGGCTGAATAACCTGCACCATCAACCTCTTGATAAATTTTACCCATTACTAATGGATTACCTGGACCGGGGATTGCCATTCTTAGCTCCAGGCTGAATTACAAATACTCTGAACAAAGGAATCTTCTCCTGAAATATCTGTAGCATTTCCATCTGCATCATATCTAAATAAATTTTTAGCTGAATGACTTATAAGCGGAAGATCAGAGTCACTTGAGTCTGTAAACTTAAATTGATATGTTACCACTATAGATTTATTGCCTGCGTTTGTACTTGCTGCTGCTGTAGGTTCTGCTGGTTCATATATTGATATATTCTGTACTGTTTTTGTTTTAGTTATTGCCATAATTAACTCCAGATTGCTCCACATACTGCTTGTACTAAAGCATCTTCACCTGATACGTCGGTAGCTGAACCACCATCGCTTACAAATTTATTTAAGTATACTACTTTGGTAGTAGTTATAGGTAAAGATGCGTCTTCACTATCATCGAATGTATAGTTATATGCTATTACTACTGACTCGTGCTTTGCATTTGATGTATCAGCAGCACTTGAATCTGCTATAGGGTATACTTCTATCCTTTCTAATGTTCTTACATTTGTTATTGCCATTATTTTTCTCCTTTTTCTATGTCGTTTATACGACTTGTTAGTTTTTCTATTGTTTCTTGTTGTCCTTTTACTGCTTCTATTAAATATCCGACTAAGTTACCGTAGGCGACTGATTTGTACCCATCTTCTTTATTTGTGTGTACTAACTCTGGAGCTATTTTTTCAAGCTCTTGTGCTATAACTCCGCTACCCTCTTTGCCGTCTTTTTCAAAGCTAACTCCACGCATATCTAATACTTTTTTGCCGTCTAAAGTTACAATATTTGATTTTAATCGTTCGTCTGAATAAGCTGTCACATCACCACTGGCAGTAAAATTGCCTCCTGAAGCAAACGAGAATCCAGTATATGAATTTTCATCATGCCCCATAACAAAGCTATTATTTCCTGAATGGTAGGTCATTCTAAATGCTTGCGATGATGCTGCTGGCCAAGCTCCTGCTTGATTGTCATTAAATACAATACCACCACCATCTTCAGTTGTATTTTCAATAACAACCCAAGGTTGAGATTTTGTCATTACCAAATCACCAGACATTGATATACTTGTAATATTTTGTACTGCTCTGGCTGTTGTGATAACAGTTGTTCCTGCATTAACCGAACCTATTTTTACTGATTTACATATAGGATGTCCGCCTTGAATAACAATACCATAACCACCATTATCTGAACCATGATAATAAGCTGCCCCATTTACACCTTGTACCATTGGAGTACCGCCATAGCCTTTATAAGTACCTGTAGTTCCAGAAATTGGTCCATAAGAACCTGCTGTTACAGCACCTGCAGAGGTAATACCCCAAGAATCTGCTGTTACTGTGTTACCTCTAAATCTTATAGTATCACCGCTTGAAGCTCCCATGTAAGTGTTAGTAGCATATAAGTAACAATTACTTACATCAGATTTAATATAGAAATCACCACCTGTATAGGCTGTACGAGTACCACTGTCATTATAGAAATAACCTGTATTTCTATCAACTGAAAAATATGTACGAGTTGCCCCTATATATCCGTCAGTAGTAATAGTAAATCTTTTAGTACCATTACCACTTCCACTTGTAAATTGTAAATTACCTGCAGAATTTGTTTGAGCGTCTGGAGATTCATAAATCTGCCATAAGTTACCCCCCTCCCATTTAACACCTTCATTAACTCCAGGGTCATTAAATGTTAGATTGTTAGCATTGACAATTGCACCATTTCCCATTGAAATTGATTGGCCATTCATTGTTAACTGGCCACTCATTGTTCCACCAGCTTTTGGTAAGGCAGCATTGGCAGTAGTAGTAGTACTTGTAAGCACTCCATTTCTTGCAGCTATATCAACACCGTCAACTGTTCCTGAAACTGCTATGTTTCCTGTTACGTCTAATTTTTGTCCTGGAGTAGTGTTTCCAATACCAACATTACCCTGATAGTCGACTCTCATTCTTTCTACTAATGAAGCTCCTGCTGCTCCTGAGACAGTGTTCGCATTATTTGTGTGAATTATAAAAGCTCCGCAACCTTCGAGTATTTGACTGCCTGCATCTGCATTTGCACCTACTTGAGCTCCTATTCTTACTTGAGGAGTTTCATTACTATTTGTATCTGTAAAACTAAAATCTATAAAAGTTCTTTGTGTAGCAAGATCAGCAACGCAATCATGATTTAAAGCTAATAATGTAGCGTCTCCAGCAATTGAGTCTTGAATAACAATTCTGTCACTAAATTTAAACTCATTATCATGAGTACTTGGAGATATTATATTAAAGTTAACATCATGAGCATAGTCACCGGATTCATCCTGTAAATAGTCTATAGTTCCTAGACCATCTGTAACATGCATTTTAAATCTTTGGGAAGTTGACCTACCTACACTAAACGTACCACTTGATCCACCTGTATGAACGGATAAATTTCCCGTCACTGTACCTCCAGTAAGAGGTAGTTTACTACTATCTGCTACTGTAATATTTGCTGACCCGTTAAATGAAACACCATTAATTGTTCTTGCTGTTGTGAGTGTATCTGCATTTGGATGATAAGTGTCATGAAAAACTCTACTCGAGCCGACATAATGTTCTCCTGTAGAGGAAATAACACCATTACTTCCACCTAAATATATACGAGCATCTCCATCTGCCGCAACATACATTCCCCAACCACTTGCACCAGTCATACTAATAAACGAAGCATTACTATGCGTATATCCAATACCGTACATATTTGATAACGTGGCATCAGCAGGGTTATAGGCTGAGCCAATTGTATAAATTGGATTTGATTTAGATCCATTATCACCTATATTATTATATGAACCTTCTAAATGACCTGAATGATGGTCTGACCTTTGTAAATGATATCCAGCTTGTGGTTTAAAATCTCGACCAGTAATAGTGCCAGTCATTGTTCCACCAGCTTTTGGTAAAGCAGCATTTGCTACTGTATAAGCAGTGTTCCAGTTTGTTGAGTTGTTTGCAAAGTCTCCGCTATTCCATACTTGATTCCAAGAAGTCCAAGTACCATTATAGTAATGACGAACAAACTTTTGATTATTGTTGTATCGAGAGTACCTTTGCTCACTTTGTAATCCGTTGCCCTGGTCACCGGTAATGACCTCAAGAATACCTGCTAAATCAAGAGGGTAATTAGAACCACTTGTTGCATCGGAGTTTGAGTCTTGAGAGTAATAACCTGTAGTTCTGTAGTTGTTTAGATTCTGTGACCCAGCAATCTCACTACCTGATTTAAATACATTTGTGTAGCTTGAAGCAGGCAAAGCAGCATTGGCAGTAGTAGTTGTAGTTGTGAGTACTGCATTTCTTGCCGCTATATCAACCCCATCAACTGTGCCTGTAACTGTTATGTTTCCAATATTAATTAAGTTACCTGAAGCATCTATCCTTGCTGTGCCATCCCCAGCACCTGTACGAAGACCAAATACAGCATTAACTCCAGTATCGTCTACTATTCGCATATGAATTTTATTGGTATCTTCAGGTTCATAGAAATCTAAACCTTCTCCAGTTGCACGAATAGCCATATCTACACTAGTATCTGTGCCACTACTTGTATTAAATGTAATTGCGGGAGAGGTACCTGAAGTTGAACTTAAATTTATATCTCCAGTCATAGTACCACCAGCTTTTGGTAGTTTAGTAGCTATATTTGCATTTACAGTAGTGCTAAAGTTAGCGTCGTCACCTAAAGCTGCGGCTAATTCATTGAGTGTGTTTAGAGCCGAAGGTGAAGAATCAACTAAATTACTAATCTGAGTTCCTACGTATGATTCTGTTGCATAACCGTTTAAAGTAGTAGAAGTAAATTGTGTTGAGTTTCCAGCATGGAATACTGTGTAATCTGTTCCACTTACATTTGCTTTTAAACCTGTTGTAGAGTTAGTTGCTATTGTGCTGACTGCTCTACTTGTACTACCAAAATATGCTCTACTTGAATTTACTTGTACAAGAGGATGTCCATCTGAACCGTAAATTCTGGTATCGCCATTTCCAAAAGTTAGTATTCCTGTATAAGTATCGTTTGCATTAGAACGTAGGTACTTGCCGTCTGTTTGTGTTGTTATATCAAAAGAGGTTAGATACCCTTCAGTAGAGTGGTCGCCCCAACCATATGCAGTATTCCAGTTTCCTGAGTTACCCCCAGTGGCCGTTACTGTTCCATTAACTGATATACCCCCCGAACTTGTGTTTAGTTTATTAGACCCCTGATAAGCGAGATATACTGAATTATTATCATAGTATATTTGTCTTCGCCAGGCACCTACATCAGCTCCTGCGGCTATACTACTTGCTGAAATATTAAACTCTCTCCAACCAGAACTTTGTGACCACTCGTCATGGAAAACATATCCAGATTCAGTAGATACTTCATTAGTATTTGAATCAGATTTATGTCCAACTCTAATATTAAAGTTTCCTTCTCCATCATTATATGTAATCCAATGTTTACCGCTTTCAAAAGAAAGAGAATCTGGAGTATTTAAGTCCAGAGTACCAGTCATTGTTCCACCAGATTTTGGCAGTAATGAAGTTAAAGATTGGTGACTTGTTAAATAACCTGCACTTGCATGATTACCCCAACCGTATGCAGTATTCCAATTAGTAGAGTTACCGCCTGTGGCTGTAATGGTTCCTGCAAAAGTAGCGTTTTGTGATGAGTCTAATGTAAGTGTTTCTGTTAATGTCCCACTGTTTTGAGTGTAGAACATTATCTGACCATCTGCATATCCTGTACTTCTACCTTCAATCTTGCCAAAGGTTCTTAAGGTTGTGTTATTTCCATAAGCTCTAAAATGTATTTCAGAGGAAGTCATAGGACCTGATGAAGATGATGTACGATCTAGGATAAGTCTACCGCCAGGATATGCTGATGTTCTTGAGGCTATATCTCCTCCTGCTGTAATAGTTCCTATATTGGTTAGGTTTCTTGAGGAGTCTATTACAGTTGTTCCATTTACACTAAAACCCACCTTTGACTGAACAAGCCCAGCATTGCTCATCTTCATTAAAAAATGACTATCTGTATTATTCCAAAAGTAAATTTGATTTGCATCATGTTCTATTGATATATTTTTACCGCCAGTTCTGTTAAAAGATATTTTTTTATCACTTGCAACATTATTTACTGTTATGACACCACTTGTTATAGAACCACTAGAGATAGTTCCTATATTGGTGAGGTTTCTTGACGAATCTATTACAGTGGTTGTATTAATTGCATAACCATTATTAGTAAATAGAACATTAGAAGGATTTACTCCTAATTGTGACTCATTATAATCACCTGCGCTATCTGTTATAAAACGAAATCTATCAAACCGCTCAATAACAACAGCAGGAGAAGTTCCATCATTTCTTGCTAAAATTAAATCAGTTAAACTTTTAACATTTGTGAGAGTTGCAACTCCTGTAGCAGTAATAGCACCACTTGAGATAGTTCCTATATTGGTTAGATTACGAGAGGAGTTTATTACTGTTGTGCCACTTATTTGTAAAGTACCGGAGGTAACATTAACTGCACTATTGGTGATTTCTAAATCTGAACTTGAAGTACCTCCTGCAGCAATAAAGAAAGTATCAGTATCGTGTTTATATCTTAAAGTTGCTCTTGATGTTCCATCTGTATCACCAAATAAAATTTGTGAAAAATTATCATTAGCCGCTTCAAACCTTAAATCAGACTGACCCGATGTATTACTTATTCTAACTATGCTACTATTTACAGTAAGATTACCAGTCATTGTTCCACCAGCAAGCGGTAGTTTAGTACTATCTGCTACTGTAATATTTGAAGCAAAGTTTGCCGCAGTAAGAATATTACTACTATTATGTTTAAGCGATGAACTTCCGTTTGTAATAAATGCAATACCATCATTCGCATCATTTTGTGAGCTAAATAATAGTACAGAACCTGTATGTCCCCCAGTATTTATTGTATGAATTATACTTGCATTATCTGAATAATCTGAAGTTGCTTCTTTATCAAAACCTGTAAAGAATATACCCATGCCTTGGTTTGTAGTTGTAGGGCCATCATGGAATTGTAAACTTTTGTTCATTGACCATCTACTATCGCCATTATCCCAAGTTAATTTAGCATTTGCGCCATCAACAATGATACCACCAGCATCATTTGCAGAAGCTGTGCCACCAACACCTAAAGTAATTGTTTTGTCTACAACATCTAAGTCTGTGACATTGTAAGAGTTAATATCTCCTGTGATTGAGAGATTACCTTGAATTGTTAGATCTTGGAAAGTTGGTGAATCACTTGAACGTACGTTCTGATTCATTAGATAAACTTCTGTAGCACCTTGTCCTGTGTTGATAGTTCCTACATTTATTAAATCACCACTATAAAAATTAAAATCATCTGATGATGTTATTTGAAATTTATTAGTTCCATTATTTTTAAAAGTTAAATAACCAGTTCTTGAATTAAGAACAATACCAGTACCATTCGTGAAAGTCTCTAAATATAAATTATTTGAATTAGAATAAAGTTTGCCTTGATTTGTTATTACAAAACCTGCCGCATTAGATGTGGTTATAGTTTGTGAACTATTAACAGCACCAACGCTTATATTTCCAGAGTTTATAGTTCCTATGTTGGTTAGATTACGATTCGAGTCTATTACTGTTGTACCATTTATTCTAAATGCATTTGCATCTATATTTGCAGATGCATCTAAACTACCAGAAATATGTGTAGTATTTAAACTTATTCTTACTTTATTTGATGATGAGCCTTCAGGGCGAAAACGTATCTCACCTGTAGAAGTTATAATAGTTTCGCTACCATCTTCAACAATAGTAGCATGGTCAGCAATTGCTAACCCGTTTTTTATTTTAAAATTATGATCTGTTGCCATTTGGTTTCACTCTCCACCTTATGTTGTTATGCTGTGGCATACTACTTTAAATGCCATTGTGTCTGTCGAAGCGGGTGTAGCGAGAAGTCTGACGTTTCCAGATGATATATCTGCGTCAAATGTCGCTTCTACTGCGCTTCCTGTATGGATTTCTCCGAATTCTGTTATATTTGCTGTAGTACCATTATGAACAAGTAGTAGTTCTGTTGTATGATACGTACTGTCTGTACTGTTTGTTACCTGTACGGTAAATCTTGCGGAACGAAAGTCTGCTGCCGCAAATGTATGTATTGCAATCTGTGTTGTTGCAGTACTTGAAGTTGATGTTGTGTCAATACCGTATTCTTCTACACTTAGTTTAGCTTTTGGAGTGGTATTTCCTATACCAACAAAACCGTTACTATGAACACGCATTTTTTCTACAGAATTAGACTGAGTAAAAGTAATAGGAGCAGTATCAATAGTTGCAAATCCAAGTGTTCCACCTGATGTTGTTTTAAATAATCCTCTAATACCGTCTGCGGCATTTATTCGGAAACCATTTAGATAAGAGTAACCTTCTACATATAATGCCCAAGGTTCGTTTCCATTCCAACTACCATTTTGTTTGACATGAAGCATGGCATCAGCTCCAGCACCACTACCATCACTAGTTCCTGATATATGAAGCTTAGAAGTTGGAGTAGTGGTTCCGATACCAACGTTGCCGCCATTTGTAAATCTTACTTTTTCTGAACCTTCAAAGAAAAATCCTAAATCTGAATCGTTTGTAGCTTGTCTTATGCCCGCTATATGAATATCTGCATCATTATTTCTAAAATGTATATGAGCTCGTGTATTTGCAGAAGCACTACTATTCTCAAGTTTTAGTCCTGCACTTCCCCAAGCACCGCTGTTTCCCCCTGAATATGCAGTATTTGTATCAGTAAATGCTATATGTAGCTTTTCAGTTGGAGAAGTGGCTCCAATTCCAACTTTAGTATTGAAATAAGAATTATCATTACCTATAACGAATCTATCTCCCCCACCTGTTCTAACTTTCCAAGAATCTGCACCGTTAAATCCAAAGAAACTATTACTATCTCCATTATGAACAATATAATCATCTATACCAATACCAAGTGTACCTGAAACTGTTAATTTTCTATCAGGTGTAGTCGTTCCGATACCAACTTTACCCTCCGAAGCTGTACCGTCATGCATAATATTTAATGTGTTATACATTTGCGGCAGATTATTGCTATCAACACCATATGTTTGGCCAATATGAATATCACCATTATGAGCAGCTATTGCGTGTGGACCACCACTGGAGCCAACACCAAACGATAAACCTCTACTATCTGTATTTGGTCTTGACAAGTCCAAAGGCCATGCAAAAGTTGACCCACTTGGAATAGCTGGAGTTCTAATAGCTAATTTAAAGTCTGGGGAATCATCTCCGATACCAACTCTATCATTTGTAGCATCAACAACTAAAGTAGATGTATCGAAGGTAGCATCGCCT